>Ga0206125_10003997_pt1 | contig 13492 bp, 8 predicted proteins | sample Helgoland_Spring_4_FD_148598 | JGI IMG/M metagenome (GOLD analysis project Ga0206125, IMG submission 148598) | Pelagic subsurface seawater microbial communities from Kabeltonne, Helgoland, North Sea - Helgoland_Spring_Bloom_20160331_1 | ecosystem: Environmental > Aquatic > Marine > Epipelagic ... | reverse complement strand
CCCCGTTTCATCGCATAGAAAAATTTGGCCATTAGCATGAATTAAAGAGGGTGAACAACTCCCCGCTACTCGTTCGATCCAATAAAGTTCGCCCGTCTTGGCGTCTAAGCAAGAAACCACTCCATTATCTGCAGCCATAAATAATAAACCCTCGACTACCACCACTGAAGAATTACGTGGCGCCGCTTTTCTCGTTTTCCAAACTAAATTCTTTTGGGTAATGTCTCCCCTCCCCCCACACCTTATCGCATAAAGCACAGGGCTATCATACCCACTGCTTACATAAATTATTCCTTGATTAAAGACAGGCCTCGGAACAACCGAGTATCCATTTGGATAATTAAATTTCCAAAGTTGATTTCCATTTAAGTCATAGGCAAATACATAATCACTTGCAGGACTGATAATTTGAGTTTCACCTCTCACTTTAATCACAAGAGGAGTACAAAAAGAGAAGTTTTTCTTGGCCTTGCTATCCCTGATTGCTTTCCACTTGATATCCCCTGTTTTTTTATTCAAGGCTACTAAACATGGATCTACTGATCCATCCGTGCTCAGAAGTAGAAGATCTTCAGCAATAACGGGCGATGCACCAGATCCATGAACGGGTAAGTAATTAAGTTTCTTATTCCAGATCAATTCCCCATTAAAGGAGACACAAGCAGTCCCCAAATTTCCAAAATGCACAAAAACAAAACCATTTTCATAAAAAGGTGTGGGACTGGCATAGCTATTCTTTTTGTGAATTCGAGGTTGTTTGGAATAGTTAAATAATTTCTTTTTCCAATTAATTTCGCCGGTAATAAAATCGACTGAAATAAGCTCTAAGATTAAATTCCCTTGATTAAGAACTGCATTCGTCAGAAAAATCTGATCGTTTACGCAAATCGGAGATGACCAGGCTTTCCCTGCTATTTTCTGCTCCCAGGTAACACCCTTATTACCACTCCAATTTAATGGTAGGTCTGCAGCTTCAATATGCCCCTGTCCGGTAGGTCCACGAAATTGTGGCCAAGATTCACCATGACTGGTAAGGGCGATGAACAAAATCAAAAAGATAAGTTTTTCCATTACAAAATCATGTGGTGATGCAAAAGAGGAATCGAACTTAAAATCTTACTATAGTAATAAATCATTAATTACTAAATAAAAAAAGAGGCACCCTATGCAGGGTGCCTCTTAAAATTTGAAATAAGAATCAAATTCTTACATCATACCATGATCGTGATCATGTCCTCCAGGAGCGGCTTTCTCCTCCTCAGGAATGTCAGTAATCATGCAATCAGTGGTCAACAAAAGACCAGCTACAGAACCTGCATTTTGCAGGGCAGTACGAGTCACTTTTGTCGGGTCAACAACACCGGCTTTGATCAAGTCTTCATGCTTGTCAGTCGCAACATTATATCCCATTGCCCCTTTGGACTTAAGAACTTGTTGGACTACTAAAGAACCTTCTACACCAGCATTATCACAAAGCTTGCGGAGAGGTGCTTCAATTGCACGGCGAACGATTGAGGCTCCGATTGCTTCATCACCTTCGAGCAGAGTCGCAGCTTTTTCAATTGCACTCGCTGCACGAAGAAGGGCTACACCACCACCGGGAAGAATTCCTTCTTCAACCGCTGCACGGGTTGCATGTAATGCATCTTCAACACGAGCCTTCTTTTCTTTCATTTCAGGCTCGGATACTGCACCCACACTAATAACCGCAACACCACCAGCGAGTTTTGCTAAACGCTCTTGGAGTTTTTCGCGATCGTAATCAGAAGTAGTCTCTTGAATTTGACGACGAATTTGTTTAACACGTCCTTGAATTTCAGTAGCTTTTCCGGATCCCTCTACGATAACTGTGTTTTCTTTGTCTACAGTAATACGCTTTGCTTTTCCAAGATCAGCAAGCTCGATGTTTTCGAGTTTGATACCCAAATCTTCAGTAATGCAACGACCACCAGTAAGAATAGCGATGTCACGAAGCATTTCTTTACGACGATCTCCAAACCCAGGCGCTTTCACAGCACAAGCGTTCAAAGTTCCACGTAATTTATTAACTACCAAAGCAGCAAGAGCTTCTCCTTCAACATCTTCAGCGATGATAAGAAGTGGCTTTCCTTGCTTGGAAACTAATTGAAGAACTGGAAGTAAGTCATTAAGAGCAGTGATTTTCTTCTCGTTGATCAAAATGTAGCAATCTTCTAAGATTGATTCCATTGTGTCGTTGTTAGTGCAGAAGTAAGGGCTTAAATATCCCTTATCGAATTGCATACCTTCGACAACATCAAGAGTGGTTTCGATGCTTTTTGCTTCTTCAACAGTAATCGTTCCGTCTTTACCAACTTTATCCATCGCTTCGGAGATGATTTCACCAATTTCGGCATCCCAATTTGCAGATACAGTTGCGACTTGGCGAACTTCTTCACTGGCGGAAACTTTCTTACTGTCACGTAATAATTTAGCAACACCTGCTTCGACTGCTTTGTCAATTCCACGTTTTAAATAAACGGGATTTGCACCTGCTGCTACATTCTTCAGTCCTTCCTGATAAACTGCAGCTGCTAAAACAGTTGCTGTCGTTGTTCCGTCACCTGCAAGATCAGATGTCTTGGAAGCAACTTCACGCACCATTTGTGCACCCATGTTTTCATAGGGATCACTTAATTCAATTTCTTTAGCAACGGTAACACCATCCTTGGTCACTGTTGGAGAACCGAACTTTTTGTCGATTAAAACATTACGACCCTTCGGTCCCAATGTTACGCTTACCGCATCAGCAAGTGTATTGACCCCTCTAAGGGCTCTTTTACGTGCTGCTTCGTCGAATAATATTTGCTTAGCCATAATTTTATTTTCTGAGTTTTGTTTTGATTGTTAGCTAAGAAGCCTATCCGATGATTCCAAGGATGTCGTCTTCACGAACGAGTTGATACTCAACATCGTCAAGCTTTACCTCGGTTCCACCGTATTTGCTGATTAACACTTTGTCGCCTTTTTTGACCTGAAAGCCGATATTTTTTCCATCGTCGTCTTTCTTGCCAGTTCCAAGGCCTACTACTTCAGCTTCTTGTGATTTTTCTTTCGCAGAATCTGGGATGATTATCCCGCCTTTAATTTGCTCGTCTTCTTCGACGTGCTTGACCAAGACGCGATCTCCTAGCGGAGTTATTTTTGGTTTGCTCATATTCCTTTTGTTTTTGGTTAGGTTATACTAGATTTTAGGGTTATGGATACTAAGTAAGAAAATTCTTAGGTAGAAATCCAATAAAATTAACTTTTTTCTTTTTCGTCGTCCACCACTTCAAAGTCGGCGTCCACAATATCGTCATCCTTCTTCTTTTCAGAATCTTGAGGCGCTTCTGCACCCGCTGCGGGTCCAGCTCCAGGAGCACCCTCAGGCATTCCTCCACTCTTCATGACCTCTTGACCTAATTCTTCAAAACCTTTTTGAAGCGAGTCTTTTGCGGACTTTAATTCATCCAGACTAGAACCAGAATTTTCTAATGTTTTCTTGGTGTCAGCAAGCAGGGCATCAATCTTTGCCTTCAAATCATCGGGGGCTTTATCACCAAGATCGCTCAGTTGCTTTTCACATTGATAAACCATGGAATCAAGATCGTTCCTGACCTGTACCTGATCCTTCTTCTCTTTATCGATATCGGCAAATTTTTCCGCTTCCTTGCGAAGGCGATCTACCTCTTCTTCATCCATACTGGAAGACCCTGAAATCGTTATCTTTTGATCTTTCCCCGTTCCCTGGTCTTTCGCATTCACATTCAAAATACCATTTGCATCGATATCAAAAGTCACTTCTATTTGTGGCGTTCCTCGCGGAGCAGGTGCGATACCGTCGAGCTTAAATGTCCCCAATGTTTTATTGTCCTGTGACATTGATCGCTCACCCTGCAAGACCACAATGTCGACTGCGGGTTGACTGTCAGCAGCAGTAGAAAAAGTTTGAGCCTTCTTCGTAGGAATTGTTGTGTTACGATCAATCATTGGAGTGCAAACTCCTCCTGCAGTTTCGATTCCAAGCGTAAGAGGTGTCACATCGAGCAAAAGAACATCATTCACATCTCCTTGAAGAACTGCCCCCTGAACAGCAGCACCAATTGCAACCACCTCATCCGGGTTGACTCCTTGGTTGGGATCTTTTCCACCCAATTCCTTGGCGAGTTCGACTATTTTGGGACTTCTTGTCATTCCGCCGACAAGAACTAAGTTGTTAACATCACCAATACTGAGACCGGAGTCTTTTAAACAGGACTCAAATGGCCCTTTAGTTCTGGCATATAAATCATCACAAATTTGCTCCAATTTAGCCCGAGACAGTGTAACATTTAAATGCTTCGGTCCTGAGGCATCAGCGGTAATAAATGGAAGATTAATGTCTGTGGATTGAGAAGAAGATAGCGACATTTTCGCTTTCTCTGCCTCTTCCTTCAAACGCTGCATCGCCATTGGATCGCCAGATAAATCAATACCCTGCTCTGTTTTAAATTCATTGATCAGCCAATTTATGATCTCTTGATCCCAATTGTCGCCTCCAAGCTGAGTATCCCCATTCGTGGATTTGACTTCAAATACCCCTTCCGCAATCTCGAGTACAGATATATCGAAAGTACCTCCACCTAAATCATAAACCGCAATTGTCTCTTCCCCTTTTTTATCCAGACCATATGCAAGGGAGGCTGCAGTCGGTTCGTTGATGATACGCATGACTTCCAATCCCGCGATTGAACCGGCATCTTTTGTCGCACGCCTCTGATCATCATTAAAGTATGCAGGAACAGTAATAACCGCCTGCGTTACCGGTTCACCCAAGTATGCTTCCGCATCTGCCTTTAGCTTTCCAAGTATCATCGATGAAATCTGTTCAGGCATGAAAGTCTCAGCCTTGCCATCAATCTCACATTCAATAACTGCAGCACCATTCTTTCCTTCAATTACCTTGTAAGGCAGAGTGGAAATATCATCCTTAATTTCAGAAAATTTACGACCAATGAGTCTTTTAGAAGAAAAAATGGTGTTTTCTGGATTGGTAACAGCCTGCCTTTTCGCAGCCTGTCCAACCAAGCGTTCCCCGTTCTTACTAAATGCAACGATAGATGGAGTAGTTCGGACACCTTCAGCGTTTGGTATAACTTTGGCGTCGCCGGCTTCCATTACTGCCATGCATGAATTACTTGTTCCTAGATCAATTCCTATTATTTTACTCACGGCTACTACTTTGCAACATTCGCGCCTAATTCATCGAACTCGTTAAGTAACTATTGATAAGCACCTTACGCAATTAAGGTTTACTTTTCGAATAAAAAACAAGAATCAAGTGAGACAGTGCGGCACTTAGTTGTGACACAACGTGCGCCACTCACGTCACACCTCTTCGGGTGAAGGGTTGGAGTCATCCGCCTCTAAATCATCAAGAATCTCCATCACTCGATTTCCACGTTCAATTCCAAAATCCTGAGTAAAAGTTAATTTGGGAGAATATTTAAGAATGACATGCTTACTCACTTCTTTACGAATTTCCCCGGTATGCTTACGAAAAAACAACTGGGCTTCTCGTGCTTTTAATTCATCACCAATAACAGAATACCCTACCGTACCATTTCGTAGGTCTGCAGATACATCCACACCCGTAATGGTCCAACAAACAGTTTCTGAACGGTAACGTCTTCTCAAGAAATTACCAATTTCTCTCTTGATTAACTCATTAACCCGAGCTAGGCGCAGGCTCATATCAAAAATTTTGGATTATAAAGAAGGACGGATCTTTTCGACTTCAAAAGTCTCGATCATATCGCCTTCTTCATATTCATCAAAAGAATCCAAGCGAATACCACATTCAAATCCAGCTTTTACTTCCGTAGCATCGTCCTTAAATCGTTTAAGTGTCTCAATTTTCCCTTCCGCCAAAACCTTGCCCTTACGAACAAGACGAGCGCCTTTATTACGAATAATTGAACCCTCCATTACCATTGAACCTGCAACAGTCCGTCCTTTACTAACCTTGAATACTTGGCGAATTTCAGCACGACCAGTTTTCTTTTCAACTAGTTCTGGCTCGAGCAATTCTGCCATGTTGTCTTTAACCAAGTCAATTATTTCGTAAATAATGCTGTTTTGGAAAACTTTAACGTCTTGGTGTTTCGCATCTCCCATGACTCCGTTTTCCATTTTAACATTAAAACCAATTACATCAGCACCGGAAGTATTAGCCATCTTGATGTCGTTTTTAGTAATCTGCCCCACATCAGACTGAAGAATTTCGAGTAATACCTTATCACTGGTGATTAGTTCCAAAGTCTCACGTAATGCCTCAAGAGAACCTCCAACATCTGCCTTCAGGATTACACGGTAAGCGGCAGATTTACTTCGGGAAATGGCCGCAAATAAAGCATCCACACCAGTTACCGCAGGTTCACCACCCTCTTCTTCTTCTTCGGGAACCACCACCACTTGCTTGGACAATTGCTCAGACTCTTCGGCTTCTCTTCGGGCCTCGCGTTCATTCTTGGAACGGGCAAATATTCCCCCCGAGTCAGGTACACCTGACCATCCCAAAATATTGACCGGAGTAGAAGGGGGTGCTTGCTTGACCTGTTGACCTTGGTCATCAATCATCGCCTTTACTTTACAATAAACAGAACCACAATGAATCGCGTCTCCAATTTTGAGAGTACCCTTTTGCACAATAACAGTGGCGGTAGGACCACGACCGACTTCTTGGCGTGCCTCCACAATAACTCCTCCAGTTTCAGCTTCAGGATTGGCCTTCAATTCCATCAATTCGGCCTGTAATAAAATCATATCAAGCAGATCATCCACTCCGTCACCCTTTAAAGCGGAAATAGGAACAGTTACCACCTCGCCACCCCAATCTTCAGAGGGAATTGATCTCTCCTGCATTTGGGTTTTTACTTTTTCCTGATCTGCACCCTTGGCGTCCATTTTATTAATCGCAACAACAAGGGTACCCTGTGCCCGCTGGGCAAATTTTAAAGCTTCGTCCGTTTGGGGCATAAAGCCATCATCGGCGGCCACAACTAAAACGGATACATCAGTTAAATTTGCACCTCTTTCTCGAATCTTCGAAAAAGCAGCATGTCCAGGAGTATCAAGAAATGTAATTTTTTGGTCTTTATGCTCAATTTGATAAGCTCCAACGTGTTGAGTAATTCCGCCCGCTTCTCCCTCCACTACATTTGCTTTCCTGATTGTATCCAGCAAAGTTGTTTTACCATGATCAACATGCCCCAAGATACAAACTACTGGTGAACGTGGTTTGAGAAACTTTTCATCATTCTCATCCACCACCACTTTTTTCTTGGGTGCAGCAGCTTCCACTTTTTCACCACGATGTCGAATCTCGAGTTCAAAACCTTTGATTTTGGCTATTTTTCGAGCTACATCTTCCTCAATCGTTTGATTCATTGAGGCAAAAATTCCCATTTCCATTAATTCGGAAATTAATTGGAAAGGCTTCAAGCCAATGAAAGTAGCAAAATCACGCACCACGATTGGAGGCTTGATTAAAATTAAATTCCCTTCAACAACCACATCATCATCAGAGGTGGCCGAATCATTGCTGACCTCTTTCGACTCAACCGGAGTATCCGAAGAAATCGGAGACGGGGGAGACGGAACACCTGACTTACCAGCTGTGGAAGGGGGTGGAGGCGGCGCGTTAGCCCGAGTCACAGGAGGAGGAGGAAGAGAAGGTGCATTGCTTACTACCGGAACAGGTTGAACGGGTTCCGATTTAAGAAGTTTAGCCTTTTCTTTTTGCTCGGCATCCTCCTTTTCCTTCTTTTCGGCATCGAGATCCGCTTTACTTCTTACAATAGGTGCTTTTTTCGAAGGTTCCTTGGTGTTTTTTTCAACTACGCTCTCTGCTGCCTCTGGTTTTGACTCTTCTTGAGCCTCAATTGGTTTTTCAACTGCAAATTCATCGATGATGGACTGAGCGGTAATATTATCGATAGAGGCTGATGCGCTTTTAATGTCATACCCACGAGCGGTAAGAATTTCAATAAGCTCCTTACTTGATTTATTGACTTCCTTCGCAATTGCGTGAACACGTACACTCATAAATATTTAAAAGATAGGTAAGTTTTAAGATTCCTGTTCTTCAGAATTTGATTCAGGGCTAGGAGAATCAACTTCTTCCTCGGAGGAAACTTTATCGAGGATAGTATCAGCTGTCTCTTGCTCGAAACCAAGTCCGACTAAGTCCTCTGCAGTTACTCCTTCAAATGCTTCCGGACTGACTAAACCAAATGCAACCAAACGGTCCGCCACTTCAAATTCGATTCCGACAGAGGTTAGCGCATCTGCTGCTTTGCTCTTTCTTTCATCAAACCCAACTTGCTTGACCACCACTTTCCCAATATCGAGCTTCCAGCCCAATAGTCTGGATGTGAGACGGGCATTGATTCCTTTTCGGCCAATTGCCACAGAAAGATCGTCTTCAACCACCTCAAAATACATTCTTCTTTTTTCTCGATCTAAAGTAACATTCTGAGGAATAGCAGGTTTGAGAGCCTCCGCTAATTGTTCAATCGGGTCTTCAAACCATCGAACAATATCCACTTTTTCACCGTTCATTTCTCGAACAATGCTTTTCACTCGTGCACCGCGTGCTCCCACACAAGCACCCACTGGATCCACCTTGGGGTCAGTACTACGCACACAAACTTTAGTCCGGTAACCGGGCTCCCTTGCCATTGCTGCCAAAGTAACGGTTCCGTCTGCGATCTCTGCTACTTCCATGTCGAAAAGCTTTCGAACAAAATTAAGACTGGATCGGCTCAAAATCAATTCCGGGCCACGGCCATGCTGCTCGAGCTTATTCAGCAAGCAACGAATACGCTCTCCTGGAACCCAATCCTCACCTGGCACTCTTTCGCGCCATGGTAGCAATGCTTCTGCTTTCCCTACCTCAACAACTAAGTCACCGCGATCCTTACGACGGACAATACCCGTTACCAGGTTACCAACTTGATCTCTAAATTCATCGTAAATATGTTCTTTTTCAAATTGCCGCAGTCTTTGTTTAATTGCTTGCTCGGCAGTTTTGGCAGCAATTCGGCCCAAATAAGAGGGGTCCAATTCGCGCTCCACGAAGTCACCAACCTGAGGACTTTCCGCATACAGACGTGCTTTATCAAGATGAATTTCACAGAAAGTATCTGAGACTGATTCCACCACTTCCAAACGGGACCATGCCTTCATCGCCCCCGTTTTGGGACTAATATCAACTCGCACATCTCCAGAAGAATTGACTCCTCTCTCGGCGGCCGTCTTAATGGCACTCTCAATCGTGGCGATCATGTCTTCACGACTGATGCCCTTTTCTTTTTCCATGTATTCAAGAACTGCGAGGATTTCGCTACTCATGATTGATTATTTTAGGTGGGTTATTTTAAAACAAAAAAAGCGAGCAGGGCTCGCTCTTTCGAGGTTGAGACTGAAATGAAATTCTTACCATACCCAAGGGGACGATTTTGTCAATGATTTCATGTCTTATTAATAGGCGTCTAGTTTTCAGCGTTGCAGGTTTGCCATGAAACATTATCTATGCTCGTTTTGATGAAAACATTACGATTCACAACTCTACCCGGCGACGGGATCGGCCCGGAAGTCATGGAGATCGCTCTTACAGTGCTCCAAAAGCTTGGAAATCTTCACGATTTCTCGATTGAAACAAGCAATCACGATGTGGGGGGAATCGGAATCGATAACCACGGGAAGGCACTTCCTGATTCGACTCTTAATGCATGTAAGGAAGTGGATGCCATTCTTTTTGGTTCTGTGGGCGGCCCCAAATGGGAAAACCTCCCCCCCAAAGAACAGCCCGAGCGTGCAGCCCTCCTTCCCATTCGAAAAGCTTTTGAACTTTTTGCCAATCTAAGACCGGGCAATCTTTATCCGGAACTATCCGATCTTTCCCCCCTTCGGGCCGATACAGTGGCCAACGGGATAGACACCTTGTGCGTAAGGGAACTGACAGGAGGGATCTACTTCGGACAGCCCAAGGAAACGAAGACCTTGGACAATGGTGAAAAATTGGCAATTGATACCATGGTATACCGCACCAGTGAAATTGAACGAATCACTGAACTAGCCATAAAAGCCGCCTCTCTGCGTGACGGTAGAATTTGTTCTGTCGATAAAGCCAATGTGCTTGAAACCTCCGTCCTGTGGCGTGAAGTGGTGGTAAATTGCGTACAAAAACACAACCCCGACATTGAACTTACTCATATGTATGTGGATAATGCGGCGATGCAACTCGTCCGCGACCCTAATCAATTCGACGTCCTTCTTACCGAAAATATGTTTGGAGATATTCTCTCCGACGAACTCGCGGTGATTTGCGGTTCTTTAGGCATGCTTGCCTCCGCCTCCCTTGGCACCCAGAAAAACAGCCAAGGACTGCCCTTCGGTTTGTACGAACCTGCAGGTGGTACTGCACCCGACATTGCCGGACAAGGAGTCGCGAATCCCTGCGCTCAAATACTAAGTGCCGCCCTCATGCTCCGCTACAGTTTTGGATTGGAAGAAGCGGCCACGGCAATCGAAAATGCAGTCAAGGAAACCATCCGTTCTGGACTTCGTACGGGGGATATCGCCCAAGGCGGGAAATCGGTAGGCAGTGAGGAAATGGGAAAAAACATCCTCGACCGACTCCAATAAACCACCCATACCGGCCCCATGAAAGCCCACGAAATCCGTCAATCCTTTCTCGATTTTTTTGCATCCAAAGAGCATCAGGTCGTAAACTCAGCTTCCCTGCTACCAGAATCTCCAAACCTTTTATTTACCAATGCAGGGATGAATCAATTCGTCCCCTATTTCCTCGGAGATCAAAAGGCACCTTTTAAAAGAGCCACTGACACACAAAAATGCATCCGGGCTGGAGGTAAGCATAATGATTTGGAAGATGTCGGCTTTGATACCTACCACCATACCTTCTTCGAGATGTTGGGAAATTGGTCCTTTGGCGACTACTTTAAAAGGGAAGCAATTGAATGGAGTTGGGAACTATTGACCGAAGTATGGAAATTTCCTACCGAACGGCTTTATGCGACTGTTTACAAACCCGGCGAAGGCGAACCCGCTGATTTTGACCAGGAGGCCCATGATTTCTGGAGTGCCATTTTTGAAAAAGCCGGACTCGATCCGAAAATTCATGTCGTAAATGGAGATAAAAAGGATAATTTTTGGATGATGGGGGAAACCGGACCCTGTGGCCCATGTAGTGAGCTCCATATTGACCTGACTCCGGAGGGAGACACTCAAGGAAAATTAGTCAATGCGGACTCCCACCTCTGCATCGAAATTTGGAACCTTGTATTCATTCAATTCAACGCGGACCGCCAGGGAAATTTCTCCCCTCTCTCCGCCCAGCATGTGGATACCGGAATGGGATTCGAGCGAGTTGCCGCGGTGATGCAGTCCACCAATGGATTCACTGATTTTTCAAAACCGACCTCCAATTACGATACCGATGTATTTTCACCCATTTTTGAAAAAGTAAAGGAACTCTCTGGTAAATCCTACCAATCCACCCTACCCGCTGATGGAACTCCGGCCAACCAACAGGAGGAAGTGGACATTGCCTTTCGTGTAATTGGTGATCACTTGCGGGCACTCTGCTTCTCGATTGCCGACGGAATTTTACCCGGTAATGGAGATCGTAATTATGTACTCCGTCGGATTCTTCGCCGTGGCATCCGTTACGGGCGAACCCTTGGGTTTGAACAACCCTTCTTTCATTTACTGGCCCCGACCCTGATCGAACAAATGGGTTCTTTCTTCCCCGAGCTTAAAGCCCGGAAGGATCTGATTGTAAAAACACTCCGATCCGAAGAGGAGTCTTTTAACAAGACACTCGACCGCGGAATCGACCTGTTTAATCGCGAAATCGAAGAGATGAAACAAGGCGATCAGCTTACCGGATCCTTTGCCTTCAAATTGTATGATACCTTTGGCTTTCCACTTGACCTGACCGAATTAATGGCCCGTGAATCCGGCCTTTCTGTGGAGGGCGAAGAATTCGAAAAGGAAATGGAAAAACAGCGCGAACGGGCAAGGCAGGCTCGCAAGTCAGTTGATATTGTGGTGAGTGAGGAGGAAGATTCTGCCAACGCCACCGAGTTCGTTGGGTTTGCCCCATCGAATCTGGAAGGTTTTTCTACCACCTGTGTAGATTGTGTGACCCAGGATAAAACCACCTATTTAGCTTTTAAAAAGTCGCCTTTTTATGCAGAAATGGGTGGCCAAGTGGGAGATTCCGGAACGGTCTTCATCAACGATAAGACCCATGTCATCACGGATGTGCTAAAAGATGGATCTGGCCGCTTTCTTCATGCCCTCAAATCCGCACCTAGTGATTCTAACTTGGCCGGCCAGTCAGCTGTTCTCAATGTCGATATTGAAAGGCGCAAAGCCATACAAAGGCACCACACAGCAACTCATGTTCTGCACTGGGCACTGCGAAAGGTTCTCGGCGATCATATTAGACAGGCCGGTTCTTTGGTCGAACCCGATCGACTACGTTTCGATTTTTCCCACTTCGAAGGAATTAAAACCGAACAAATTGAAGAGATCGAACGAATTTCCAACGAGAAACTCCTTCTCAACGACAAGCTGGAAAGCTACGAAGTTCCCTTCTCCGAAAAACCCGAAGAAGTCATCGCATTCTTTGATGAAAAATACGGTGATACTGTTCGTGTGGTTAACCTTGGAGGATGGAGCCAGGAACTTTGCGGTGGGACTCATGTTTCATCAGCGGGAGAAATTGGTTCGCTTCGCATCACCAGTGAATCCGCTATTTCTGCCGGTACCCGTCGGATCGAGGCAGTAGCCGGACTCTCGGCATATCAATGGACCGACCAACGAGTCTGCCTCATTCAACAACTTACCCGTCAACTGGCTTGCAAACCAAACGAATTAGCCGACCGTATCGTACAGATGCAGGCCAAAAACAAAGACTTGGATAAAAAACTTCGGGCATTCGAACAAAAGGGACAGGCTGGACTGGCAGATAAACTGATTGAGCAAGCCGAAGAAAACGGCAACCTTCGCCTGATTAAATCAGTTGTTCCCAACCTGAATCCCAACGACTTACGCTCCCTCGCCGCTCAGGTGAATAAACGAGCAGCCCCCTCCATCGTCCTCCTCGCCAGCGAATCGAACGGAAAATGCGGAATGGTATGCATTTGCTCTCAGGAAGCAGTCGACGCTGGTCATCAAGCGGGTCAATATTTAAGTGAACTTGCAGGAAAACTGGGTGGAAAAGGTGGCGGAAAACCGGATTTCGCCATGGGGGGTGCTCCCGCAGGAAAAGATCTCAACGAGGCCCTCGTGGGCATTTCCTTTACTACCGAAGGGTGAAAATCCGTATTCTTCTGCCCCCCACCATGGCGGGCTGCGTGCAAAGGAATGCCATTCCGGCAAAAATCGAAATTGAATTGGAGGACGGTTCCCGGGCAAC
>Ga0206125_10003995_pt1 | contig 13493 bp, 13 predicted proteins | sample Helgoland_Spring_4_FD_148598 | JGI IMG/M metagenome (GOLD analysis project Ga0206125, IMG submission 148598) | Pelagic subsurface seawater microbial communities from Kabeltonne, Helgoland, North Sea - Helgoland_Spring_Bloom_20160331_1 | ecosystem: Environmental > Aquatic > Marine > Epipelagic ... | reverse complement strand
ATGATGAATTAATAGCCAAAGGAGAAGAAGTAAATTACGAGGATATATTAGACAATGTAACCTCTAGAGACCATCAAGATAGCACCCGAAAAGACTCACCCTTGGTAAAAGCCAAAGACGCTATAGAAATCGACAATTCAGAACTCAATCGTAAAGAACAGTTCGATATGATATACAAATTGGCACTCGATACGTTGAAATAACGATATTCGATTACCGATTACCGATTACCGACTTCCGATTATCGATTATCGATTTCTGATTACCGACTACCGATTACCGATTATCGACTACCGATTACGGATTGGCAGTTAATGATTTTCCATTGCTTATTGCAAATTGTTCATTGTTAAAGCCGGTAGTTGATAGCCGGTAGCGAGTAGCTGGTAGCCGGAAGCCGGAAGCCGGAAGCCGGAAGCTGGTAGCCGGAAGCTAGTGGTAGCTGGTTGCAAAAAGTTGACCATATGACTGCATGACAATTGCGAAGGCTCGAAGAAATGAATCATTCTCCATTTTCCATTATCCATTGTCCATTGTCAAATTTAGTCTTATTTTTGTGCCTATTCTAAGAAAGAAAAGAAATGATAAAAAGCAAAGTTTTGGCGCCTATAGCTAAGAAAATACCACATATATTCGAAAACCACGGAGATCAACGTATAGATGACTATCACTGGATGCGTCTATCTGATGCGCAAAAAGAAGCCGAAACTCCGGATGCACAAACGCAAGAGGTGTTACAGTATTTGAATTCAGAAAATGAATTCTTTGAATCTGAGATGGAGCATACGAATGACTTTCAGAATGCTGTTTTTGAAGAAATGAAAGGACGTATCAAAGAAGACGATAGCTCTGTACCTTATAAAAAGAATGGTTATTTCTACATCACTAAATACGAACAAGGAAAACAATATCCCATATATACTCGTAAAAAGGCTTCCTTAGAGGCAGATGAAGAAATCTTGTTTGACGTCAATCAAATGGCAGAAGGCTTTGATTACTATACCTTGGGTGGTCTTTCGGTAAGTCCGGATAACACCAAAATTGTGTACGGTGTAGATACGGTAAGTAGAAGACAATATAACCTATATATAAAAGATCTCCTAACGGGGGAAGTATATAAAGAAGTCATTGAAAACACTACAGGAGGTGGCGTATGGGCAAACGACAGCAAAACATTTTTTTACACGCAAAAAGACGAAGAAACGCTGCGTAGTAACAAAATATTTCGTCATACATTAGGCACCGATGCCACAGAAGATGTATGTGTTTTTGAAGAAAAGGATGAAACCTACGGAACCTTCGTAACTAAATCCAAATCGCAGAAATACCTTGTCATAGGTTCCTTTAGTACACTTTCTACAGAATATCAATTACTTGAAGCTGATAATCCTACGGGTAAATTTAGAGTATTTCAAAAAAGAACAGCAGATCTGGAATACAGTATTTCTCATTTTGGAGTTCATTTTTATGTGTTGACCAATAAAGATGGTGCGACCAACTTTAAGTTAATGAGAACCACTGTTGAAAACACAGCAAAAGAACATTGGGAGGAAGTGATTTCGCATCGTTCAGATGTTTTATTGGAAGATATTTCCATCTTTAAAGAACATTTGGTACTGGAAGAACGCTCCAATGGTTTAAATAAAATACGTATTAAAAAATGGGACAAGTCCGAAGACTACTACCTTCCATTTGGTGAAGAAGCTTATTCAGCCTATGTATATGCAAACCCTGAATTTGACACAGATGTAATTAGATATGGTTACAATTCTATGACGACGCCTAGTTCTGTGATTGATTTTAATATGAATGACAGATCCAAAGACATTAAAAAAGAACAGGAAGTATTAGGTGGAAATTTCAATAAAGAAAATTATACTTCAAAACGTATTTGGGTACCGGCAAGAGATGGAAAACAAGTGGCTGTTTCCTTGGTATATAGAAAAGATACGGAGTTGAGTACAGATACTCCTTTATTGTTGTACGCATATGGTTCCTATGGACATACCATAGATGCCGGGTTTAGTACCACCAGATTGAGTCTTTTGGATAGAGGTTTTGTCTATGCAATTGCGCATATTCGTGGAAGTGAGTATTTAGGCAGAGGATGGTATGAAGATGGTAAACTACTTCATAAAATGAATACATTCACAGATTTTATAGACTGTAGTAAGTTTTTGATTTCCGAGAACTATACTTCAGAAAAACACTTATATGCCATGGGAGGATCGGCAGGTGGACTTTTGATGGGAGCTGTTATCAACATGAACCCTGAATTGTACAATGGAGTAGTGGCTGCAGTACCTTTTGTGGATGTGGTTTCTACCATGGAAGATGAAACCATACCTTTAACAACTGGTGAATATGACGAATGGGGCAATCCTAACAACAAAGAATATTACGATTATATTAAGAAGTATTCTCCCTACGATAACGTAGCGCGTATTGCCTATCCAAATCTTTTGATTACGACCGGTTTACACGATTCTCAAGTACAGTATTGGGAACCAGCAAAATGGATAGCCAAATTGAGAGACTATGCTACCGGTACAAATGCCTTGTTGATGCATACCGATATGGAAACAGGACATGGTGGTGCATCAGGCCGTTTCGATGCACTCAAAGAAACCGCTAGAGATTATGTGTTTTTTCTAGATTTAGAGGGGATAAAGGAATAATGCCTAATGGATTTATTTAATTCAGATAGCACCGCAAATAAACTCCCCTTTGATGGTGAAGTGAATTATTACGGTCCTACATTATCACAAAAAGAAACACAATATTACCTTCAAGAGCTTCTAAACAACATTTCTTGGCAGAAGGATTCAGTCATTATGTTTGGAAAGCATATCGTTTTGGATAGAAAAGTGGCTTTGTACGCAGGTGAGGAGCAAAGCTATACCTACGCCAATATTGAGAGAATAGCTTTGCCATGGACAACGGCGCTATTGAAATTGAAAGCTTTGGTGGAAGAAAAATCAGGAGAAACCTATAATTCATGCTTATTGAATCTATATCACTCTGGAAAAGAAGGAATGGGGTGGCATACAGATGCGGAAAAGGAATTACTAGAAAAAGGAGCCATTGCCTCGTTGAGTTTGGGAGCCGAACGCAGTTTTGTCTTTAAACATAAAGAAAGCAAACATAAAGTTTCTGTTTTATTACAGAATGGTAGCTTATTGGTGATGAAGGGGAGTACACAAAAAAAATGGTTGCACAGTTTACCCAAAAGCTCAAAAGTACATACACCCCGTATAAACCTGACATTTAGAACAATACTGGGATTCTAAGTGACCTAATCTTTACACTGTTATGTGGCGAGCAATTAATTAAGTTTAAATTTGCATAAATTTATTACCTGCATGTGCAACGTTTTAAATTTTCATTCGTCTTTAGAATGAATAGCAACCAAAGACCAACTTAATTGTCAACAGAAGAACTCATAGTAAAGTGCAAACAAAACAACCGAAAGGCACAACTTTCATTGTATAAAATGTATTGTGATGGAATGTTTATCGTAGCCAAGCGCTATATGAACTCTTATGAAGCAGCAGAAGATGTAATGCAAGATGCATTTGTAAAAGCCTTTAAAAAATTGAACCAATTCAATGGAGAAGTCAGTTTTGGGGCTTGGTTGAAAAAAATAGTAATCAATCAGTGTTTGGATGCCTTAAAATTAAAGCAGTTAGATGTGATGTCGACCGACGTTTCTGCTATTGAAATCACTGAAGAGGCTAGCTGGACAGTGGAGACAAATGATGTGAACTATATTAAAACGCTCATTCAAGAATTGCCGGAGAACTACAGAACGGTAGTGCAATTATACCTTATGGAAGGATACGATCATTCAGAAATTTCAACGGTTTTAGGCATCAGTGAGAACACCTCGAGAAGTCTGTTGTTTAGAGGGAAAAAGAAAATACAAGAACAGTTAAAAGCAGTGAGTAATGGAACAAAACCTTAGAGATCTATTGAAAAATGAAACTGCGGAAAATGCAGCTGGATTAAAAGAAGGGCATGAATTGCGTTTTCTAAATAAAATGGAAGAAGCATTGCCTACGAAAAAATTGAAAGCACCTATTTCCATACTGTGGAAGGTAGCGGCTTGTATTGCAATTTTGCTTATGGCGGGTAGCGCGGGGTATTTCTTTTCTGAAGGAAAACATACACCGCACGAAATGAACACCGAAGGTATGAACATAACATTAGGAAGCTTTTCGCCTGAACTAAAAAAAATTGAAACCTATTATACAGCCAATATCAACTTACAACTCAGTACGTTGTCATTTGAAGAAGATAGTAAGGATTTGGTGGCGGGCTATATGTTACGTTTACAAGATTTAGACAAGGACTATGACAGTTTAAATATAGAATTGAATACCTACGGTCCAAGTGAAGCGACTATTGCTGCCTTGATTGATAATTTGAAAATACGTTTGGAGTTGCTATTCAAGCTAAAAAACAAATTAAAAGAACTTAATACTGAAGAAAATGGACGATTTACAAATGAAACGATATAAATCATTAATCGCAATTGGTTTGACCATGGCAGGCTCTATGTTGTTTGGACAAGAGCAGCACAAAGAAGAATTTATTGTGAAAGACAATGTAACCTTAGTTTTAAATACCAAACATACACATGTTCAGTTTGAAACTTGGAATAAAAATAAAGTGGAGATTGTAGGACTTGTTACAGAAGAAAATATTTCAAAACAAGAAAAACAAGCACTGTACGATCAATGGTCTTTCAAAGCAACTGGAAATAGTAGCAGAATAGAAGTAAGCTCGAATACTATTGGTGATTGGGGCAAAACATATGATGTTTCAGGTATTAAAAATGGAGAGGCTGTTCAAATTATAGAACCCATAATTCAGGAAATAGTAATTCCATTAGTAGCAGAGCTATCAGAAGCTCCAATTCCTGAGGCGCAAGTACAAAGTATTGGCAATTTAGAATTCGATTATGAAGCCTATCAAAAAGATCCAAAATCCTATATGAAAACTTGGGAAAAGGAAGTAGAGAAAGCCTATGGAAAAAAGACTAAGGCAGTTGTAAAAATTAAGGAAGGCAAAGATGGGAAAATCATAGAAAAACAAAATTTCGGGTTTTTAGATTACCCAAAATCACCCTTCCATCCTACAACAAAAAAGTTTGATTTTGATGATAATCTGTACAGAAAAGACAAAAAGAACTACCTGAAAAAGTTGAATAAAATTCATAACAAAGAAGTGACCACGAAAGAAGTAGATGTATGGTTAGATAGCTTGAAAGAATGGGAGCAAACCGTAGAACTCAAAGCAGAAAAACTAGGAGAAGATATAGAAGTGGTCATGGAATCATTTGCCGAAAGTTTTGAGGATGCCATGGAAGAATGGGCCGATGAAATTGAAGTATGGGCAGAGAATTTAGCAGCACAATATGACAGCTCAAATTCAAAACACGTAAAGATTGTGAAAATGCACAAAAGTACTTCGGAAAAGTCAAACAAGCCCAGTCGCACTTTGGTGATTAAATTGCCTAAAAATGCAAAAGTAATATTAAATGCACGCTTTGGAACTATTGATATGGGGCATCTAAACAGTCCATGTAAAATCAATACACAGTATGCAGATGTAAAGGCGGAAACAGTAGAGAATACAGAAACCACTATAAATGCTTCCTATGGTACCGTAGCCATAGCGAATTGGAAACAAGGTGAGTTGCGCTTGAATTATGTCGAATCTTGTAAACTGAAAAGGGTAGAAGTGCTAAATGTAAACGCAAACTCTTCTGATGTTCATATAGATAATCTTGCGAAAGAAGCCGTAGTTATTGGTTCTTTTGGTGAACTTTCTATTGGAAGTGTTGCAAGCTCATTCGAAAACCTAGACATAATTTTAGAAAATACGGATGCTAAATTGTTACTGCCAGAAACCGATTTTAGTATTTATTACAACGGAAACCGTTCTACGTTTGATTATCCTTCAATTTTAGATGTTAGCGAAACAACCAATGGTGGTACTACGATAATAAAAGGATATAGAGGGACAAAGAAAAATAATAAAGACATTCATATCTCAGCAAAATATAGCAATATTGTTTTGCAGTAGTAGGATAGAACATATATAAAAAAAGGTGCCTGAATTCCAGGCACCTTTTTTATTTTTATTAATTGGCAGTTATTTTAAACTTCCAATCATTTCTTCTGGTTTTACCCATTCGTCATATTGCTCAGGTGTTACATAGCCTAAACGCACTGCTTCTTCTTTTAGCGTAGTTCCGTTTTGGTGGGCTGTATTTGCAATTTCTGCTGCTTTATAATAACCAATTTTGGTGTTTAATGCAGTCACAAGCATTAATGAGTTGTTTAGTAATTCTTTAATTACTTTATGATTAGGCTCGATACCAACCGCGCAATTTTCATCGAAAGAAACACAAGCGTCTCCAATCAAACGAGCCGATTGCAATAGGTTTGCTGCCAATAAAGGTTTGAATACATTCAATTCATAATGTCCTTGCGTTCCACCAACAGTTACGGCAACATCGTTCCCCATAACTTGTGCTGCTACCATAGTAATGGCTTCACATTGTGTTGGGTTTACTTTTCCTGGCATGATAGAAGATCCAGGTTCGTTTGCTGGAATAATCAATTCACCAATACCAGAACGTGGACCTGAAGCCATCATACGAATGTCATTCGCTATTTTATTTAAAGAAACAGCAATTTGTTTTAACGCGCCATGTGTCTCAACAATAGCGTCATGGGCAGCCAAGGCTTCGAATTTGTTTTCAGCAGTAACAAAGGGAAGTCCCGTAAACTCAGCAATTTTCTCTGCTACCAATACGTCGTATCCAGCTGGGGTGTTCAATCCGGTTCCCACGGCTGTACCCCCTAGAGCCAACTCAGCTAAATGTGCCATGGTGTTTTTCAAGGCTTTTAAACCGTGGTTCAATTGTGAAACATACCCTGAAAATTCTTGTCCAATTGTCAAAGGAGTTGCATCCATTAAATGTGTACGCCCTATTTTTACTACATCTTTAAACGCAATGGCTTTTGCTTCAAGGGTGTCTCTTAATTGCTCAATTCCAGGAATGGTTGTTTCCACAATCATTTTATAACAAGCAATATGCATTCCAGTAGGGAAGGTGTCGTTTGATGATTGTGACTTATTTACGTCGTCATTAGGTTGAATGGCTTTTTCTCCTTCTCCAATAACACCTCCTGCCAATTCTTGCGCTCTGTTTGCAATCACTTCGTTGGTGTTCATATTGCTCTGTGTTCCAGAACCTGTTTGCCAAATTACTAAAGGAAACTGATCGTCGTGCTTTCCTGCTAATATTTCATCGCAAGCAGCAGAGATCAAATCTCTCTTTTCTTGAGAAAGTACACCCAAATCACTGTTGGCATGTGCAGCTGCCTTTTTTAGATAGGCAAAACCGTATACCACTTCTAAAGGCATAGAGGCGCTAGGACCAATTTTAAAGTTGTTTCTTGAACGTTCTGTTTGGGCACCCCAATATTTATCGGCTGGGACTTGTACTTCTCCCATAGTGTCCTTTTCAATTCTATATTTCATAATTCTAGTATTTTTATGTAAATCAGCGTAAAAAAGTAGGTAAATAACCTCAGACAAAGATAGGGAAACCCCAACTTTCTACCTTGAGAATTGTCTAATTTCTAAGGATGATTTACTCTTTTATTAAGATTGAAAAATAAGCTTAAAAAAATTGTAGATACTTTGAAAAAAGTAGTATTTTTGCTGCGTATTTATAACTATTACGACAAATTATTATGGACATTTCTCAATATTTAGGTTTTTTATTATTTCTTTTTGTATTTACAACAGGTTTTTGGTTGTTGATATTCTTATTGACTTTTGTGGTTCCTTATTGGATTGGAGGAACAATTCTAGAAAATTTTCAATTGAAAAAAGAAGCAAAATCTAAAAAGTAGATTTTCTTATACGTATATATAAAGGGATTGCACTATGTGCAGTCCCTTTTTTTTGTCTGGTAGTTCTTGCAGTCGTGCTGTCTTAGGGGCAAGGTTGAGCTCGCTAAAACAACTCCAGATACAGTCAAAACCCGCCAAAGAGCACCTGCGCTAGTGCTCCCTCGTTAGCGTGCGGACAGGATCAAAACTAAAACCATCCAGTCTTTTACGTTGAATTATAGCAACTACTTTGTACTTCACCTTACTTTCTTATATTTACATAAAAGCCCACAAATGAAAGCAGCTTCCTTAAAAGAAATAAAAACCGAATTGTCATATGCCTCCCAAGCAGAATTATTGGAATTGTGTTTGCGCTTGACAAAGTTTAAAAAGGAAAACAAAGAACTGCTAACCTATTTGTTATTTGAAGCTTCAGATGAAGAAGGGTTTATTCAAACGGTACAGGATGAAGCAGATGAACTGTTTAGCCAGATAAATACCAATAGTTATTTTTATATGAAAAAGACGATACGTAAAATCCTACGTATGCTGAAAACAAATATTCGTTATTCCAAGAAAAAGGAAACCGAGGTAGAGCTGCTCTTGTATTTTTGCACCCGACTTAAAGCCTTAAAACCTTCTATTCAGTATAGTTTGTTGTTAAAGAATTTGTACAAACGAGAATTGCTGGCTATTGAAAAAAAAGTAGCGCTGCTGCACGAGGATTTGCAATATGACTATAAAGAAACACTTTGTGAACTCAAATCTTTCTAATTAGCTTCTAGTATCCGGTAATTGTAGTTTAAGGTATTCAAAAGCCTCCAATAAGGTTGGAAAGACAAGCTGACTTCCGGCTTCCATTAACGTAGCATCGTTGTGAAGTGTGGCGATACCCACAGCGAACATTCCCGCTTCTTTTGCAGCTTGAATCCCAGGCAAGCTATCTTCAAAAACCCAGGTATTCAAAAACTGCTCTTTAGGAATATTCAAATGTTTGGCCAAGGTAATATAGGCTTCCGGATGGGGTTTGGGGTTTTGGTAGTCCTCAATTCCAAAGTAAGATGTAAACCCCAGACCTAATTGCGAGATGCTGTTTTTAATAAACAAACGAGTGGCATTACTGGCAATACCATGGGGTATGGATTGCTCCGTTAAAAACGTTTGTATTTCTATCACACCGGGTAATAATTTCGGAGGAACCAGGCCAGCATGAAGGTGTTCCCCTTTGAGCTGATAATATTCCAGCGTTTTTTCAGGATGTCCTACGGTTTTACAAAAATATTCAGCAATGAGGTAAGGCGATTTTCCCGCCAACTCATTATGAGGGAATGGAGAAATCTCCGTAGCAAACAATTCTTTAAATGCGTTACCCCAGGCACTGTAATGACTTTGAAAACTATCTACAACCACCCCGTCAAAATCAAAGAGCACTGCAATAGGAAAAGGAATGTTATTTTTCATTAAAAACTTTTTTAAGATAGCCGTTTAGAAACTTATTGTCGGGGTCCAGTTGTTTACGTAAGGCTTTGAATTCATTCCATTTCGGATATAATTTTTCAAGCTCTTTGTCTTTTGCTTTAAAACGTTTGCCCCAATGCGGTCGGCCTCCGTATTTGATAAAAATTTCTTCTATGGTTTTAAAGGCTTCATAGCTTTCCGCCGTTTTAGCATTTCTGGAAACACAACCTACAGTCACGGTATCCTGATCGTAAGCATAGCTCAACCAGGACTGGTCTTTTTGTACAAACCGAATATCCATAGGTATATGTACAAAAGCCTTATTGTCCCATTTGTCAATCTCTTTTTTAAGCGCTTTGAAAACCTTTGGAAAGTTATCGAAGCCGATGGTCCATTCCGCCAATTCCAGGGTAGCACCTCTCGATTTGGTTACCGTGGCCTGGTACAAACTTCCTTTGTGTTCTGTTTTGCTATTAAAAAAAGCAAAAGCAATAATTCTATTCGCGAAGACTGTAAACCAGGGAGACAGATGGGTGTATTTGTACAATAATTTAGAGACAGCTCTTCGGTATTTTAAATAGGAGGGACCGTGCTGCTCCGGGATGAATTTGTCCGAAGGAATTTTTGTGCCTTGTATGACATATCCTTTTCCCGTATGTGGCATCCAAAGGATTCTGTAAAAGTCATATCGCGCTACCTTTTCTTTAAGATTTTGCAACCAAACCGTATCTTTTTCCGGTCTTTCCTGAACATGTAAGGTATAATTGAGTTCACATCGAAACGTTAGGGTGGACACTACGCCCAAAACACCGATGGAAACCCGGAAAGCATCTATCAACGGATTGTCTTCTTTGATTTCTTTGATGGTACCGTCCGCAAGAATGACGCGAAATTGCTGTACATAGTTCGCCAATAATTTACCACTGGTACCATGGGTTCCAGTAGCTAAGGCACCACCTATGGTAACGGTGTTGATATCCGGTAAACAAGGAATACACCAACCTTTGGCTTCTATGGCTTCAATTAAATCGACCAGTTTGATTCCGGATTGGACAGTAATCAACCGTTGATTGTCATCGTAAGATAGAATGGAGTTGTAGGATTTCAGGTCAACCAAGGTTTGTACTCCGCCAGTAATATCGGCTGAAGATTGTTTGTTTCCGTAAAAGCGTATCCTTTTTGCACCGGTAATGGCACTTTGTAGTTCTTCTTCTGACTGCACAATAAAAAGCGTGTCATAGGGGTGCTGGATATTTTCATTCCAACTGACCCAAACTCCTTTTTTCTTTTTCTTCGCCATGGATTTCTGTCTTCTAAATGCTGTGCTACAGTTGATTAAATAATTTCAGCAATGTTTTCTGTTGGTCGCCCAATAACAGCCTTGTTACCATTTACTACGATGGGTCTTTCCATAAGTTTCGGAAATTCGAGCATGGCGGCAATGATAGTGTCGTCAGACAGTTCTTTTCCTTTGAACTGCTCTTTCCAAATGGCTTCGTTTTTTCGAACAAGTTGTATAGGTGTTATGTTGAGTTTGTCTATGATTGCTTCCAATTCTGCTTTCGTTACAGGTGTGTCCAAATATTTAATGGTTTCAAAACTTACTTTTGCAGCTTCTAGCAACGCTAATCCTTGACGACTTTTTGTGCAACGTGGGTTGTGGTATATTTTTATCATGTGTATAATTAATAAGAGATTCCTAATTTTTTGAGTTCCATATCCAACTGTACTGGGTTTTTAAAATGAATGCCTTGCATTCCCATTTCTTTTGCGGCTTGAACGTTGTCTAAGTTATCGTCGATAAATACGGCTGTTTTCGCATCAATGGTATATCTGTTCAATAAGATATCGTATATTTTTTTATACGGTTTGCGCGTTTTTTCTTGTCCAGAAACAACAACACCTTCAAATGTATTAAAAAATGGAAAGAGCTCTAATGCTGTTGGCCATGTTTCTGCGCTCCAATTGGTCAGCGCATAATAATTGTATTTTTTTGAGGCTTTTATGGCTTCAAAAATCTGTAAAGTTCCTTCAATAACTCCTGCAAACATATGCGGCCATTCTTTGTAAAAAGCACGTATATCGGATTCGTATTCTGGAAATTGCTCAATTTTTATACGATTGGCTTTTTCAATACTTCTACCGGCATCTTGTTCGATGTTCCATGCGCTCGTGCAAACATGGTTTAAAAACCAATTGGTTTTTTCTCGATCGCCTTGAAACCTCTTTAAAAAAACATAAGCCGGATCCCAGTCGACCAAGACCCCTCCTAAATCAAAAATTATGGTTTGAATTTCTTTTGCCATGTGTTACAATTGATTTTCATCTACCGTATTTGAATTTAGCATTAAATAGGACTTTAGAAAGCCATCTAAGTCACCATTCATAACGGCGTCCACATTTCCAGTTTCAAAGGAAGTTCTTACGTCTTTTACCAGTTTGTAGGGGTGCATGACATAATTTCGAATCTGAGAGCCGAATTCGATTTTCATCTTGCCAGCCTCAATTTCGTTGCGTTTTTCCATTTTCTTTTGCAACTCAATTTCATACAATTGCGATTTTAACAGTTGCATAGCTTTGGTTTTATTGTCTAACTGTGAGCGTGTTTCTGAGTTTTCAATGATGATCCCTGAAGGTTTATGACGTAAACGCACTGCAGTTTCAACTTTGTTTACATTCTGACCACCAGCACCACTGGCTCGCATGGTTTCCCAAGAAATGTCGCCTGGAGAAACTTCAATTTGTATGGAATCATCTACCATTGGGTAGACATAAACCGAGGCAAATGTGGTATGACGTTTTGCATTGCTGTCGAAAGGGGAGATACGCACCAATCTGTGTACGCCATTTTCACCTTTTAAAAATCCAAAGGAGTAGTCACCTTCAATTTCGATAGTGACTGTTTTTATACCGGCAACATCACCTGCTTGGTAATTCAATTCTTTTACTTTATAACCTTTGCTTTCGCACCACATTAGGTACATACGCAACAACATATTTGCCCAGTCACAACTTTCGGTACCACCTGCACCGGCCGTAATTTGCAATACTGCATTTAGGTTGTCTCCCTCATCGGAGAGCATGTTTTTAAACTCTGTTTCTTCAAGTAAAACCAGGAGTTTGCTTTCAAGCGTGTTTACTTCTTCATCTGTAGCTTCGCCTTCTTTATGAAATTCTAAGAGAACAGTAAGATCATCATGCATTGAAGTAATTGTATTGTAATCTTCCACCCATTTTTTTAAGATACGCAAGTTTTTTAACAGGAGCTCTGCTTCTTTAGGATGGTTCCAGAAATCCGGATTGGCACTTTTTTCTTCTTCATTTTTAATGAGAATTAGCTTTTTATCTATTTCTAAATAGCTTTTTAGGCGTTCTATTCTTTCAGATAATTTGTTGAGCTGTTCTTGTGTAATCATAGAAACAAAAATACACAATTATATGAAGTAAGCCCTATGATTGCTATTATTTGAATGTCCACAAAACAAAAAAATGAATGCAGTATCTATAGCTTTAAAATTAGTCTGTTATATTTCATAACTTTGTTTAAAAAAGAAAAATATGGCGATTCAGTTGGCAACTTTAGGAAATGGATGTTTTTGGTGTACGGAAGCCATTTTTAAACAATTGAAAGGAGTACAGTCTGTACGGTCTGGATTTAGTGGAGGCACTATTAAAAATCCTGCTTATAGAGAAGTGGTAACCGGTAGGACAGGACATGCTGAGGTATTGCAAATACAATACGACGATTCGCTAGTAAGCTTTGCAAAGCTTTTGGAGGTGTTTTTTGCTACGCATGACCCAACTACCTTAAATCGACAAGGAAATGATGTAGGAACACAATACCGTTCGGCTATATTCTATCATGATATGAAGCAAAAAGAGAGCGCTATGGCTACTATTGAAGCGTTACAGACCAGCGATGCCTTTGCAGATCAAATTGTTACTGAAGTTACTGCCTTTGAAGTTTTCTATCCTGCTGAAGATTATCACAACGACTATTTTGCAAGTCATGGTCATGAGCCCTATTGTAGTCTGGTAATTGCGCCGAAGGTGAAGAAGTTTATGCAAAAGTTTGCCGAAGATATGAAGCCTAGATTGGCGTAGGTTTAAAGTAAATTTAAT
>Ga0206125_10003988_pt1 | contig 13507 bp, 16 predicted proteins | sample Helgoland_Spring_4_FD_148598 | JGI IMG/M metagenome (GOLD analysis project Ga0206125, IMG submission 148598) | Pelagic subsurface seawater microbial communities from Kabeltonne, Helgoland, North Sea - Helgoland_Spring_Bloom_20160331_1 | ecosystem: Environmental > Aquatic > Marine > Epipelagic ... | reverse complement strand
GAGTATGGATTTAAAATACTAGCTAGCTTTGACATGGATAATAATGTAAGCTGGTTAGAAATAAAAAAACCCGGAACACTCAGTAGTCTTAAAGGCGGACAATGTCTGGGGGCTATAAAATACTTAGGAGAAAACTAAATGAGAGACTATCTACTAGACTTGGTTGAACACAGCTATGATTTGGGCTGTATCGATCTTATTAAAATTACAGGCACAGACAAAGAAACAAACATTGATGGTCTAGCAGAAGACAAAAGTGTTGTGTTGAATGCAAAATTCCATACGCCAGTTGCTGAGTTTATGGGTACATTTGGTATGCCCAACTTGTCCAAGCTAAAGATCTTGCTTAACATTGGTGAATACAAAGAAGGTGCTGATATTTCTGTAACACACCAGGAGCGCAACGGCGAACAAGCACCAGTTGGGTTGCATTTTAAAAATGCTGCTGGCGACTTTAAAAACGACTATCGCTTTATGGTAAGTGAAATTGTTTCAGAAAAGTTGAAAACTGTCAAGATGAAAGACGTTAACTGGACTGTGGAGTTTGAACCAACCACTGCTAGCATCATGCGACTAAAGATGCAAGCACAGGCAAACGCAGAAGAAACAACGTTTCAGACCAAAACTGAAGATGGTAACTTGAAGTTTTTGTTTGGTGATCATAGCACACACGCAGGTGACTTTGTGTTTCAGCATGATGTAGCAGGACAACTAACTCGCTCTTGGAGTTGGCCAGTGCAGCAATTTATTGCAATCATGAATTTAACTGGTGATAAAACTGTGCGTATTTCAGATGAAGGCGCTACAAAGATCACTGTTGATAGCGGCATTGCTGTATACAACTATATTTTGCCTGCTCAAAGCAAGTAGTGATTGATAATCGATACATACAAGACTTCCACAAAGCACCATACATGTGGGGTCTATTGTGTATTGATTGTTGGGATGTTCCTGCAAATCGGCCATTTTATCAACGTGCAGTTGACCAACTGGAACAGTACCGCATTGGTCCTGTAGTTAATTGTTGTGCCGATTTACAACTTGACTATCAAGACAAAAGTGTATACAATACATTAAATGAATATCTTTGGACAAACAAAAATGAAACAGTGCTATCTAATTTAATAAACTGTGCCGGGCACCGAAAAACAGATCAACATTTGCACGATAAAATTTTTACTGGGTCTACTGTTCATCTAAGTAGTGTTGATACATTTCGCAATCATGTACAAAAATATTGGCCAAATGTGCAAGATTGGATTATATTAGGAAGTGCATGGGGTATATGTGTGACACACGGGCCATTGGGTTTTAATAAGTTAGTCAGTGCTATGCCGTCAGTAAAGTTCAATGTATTTCCGGAGTGGAGTATACAAGACGAAAACGCAGAATATATCAATGAACAAACATTACAAGATGATTTTAACGTCTGGGCTCAGTATCCAGCAGTGCCAGGCTGTTATAGATGGATTCGTAGAGTAAAACAATGAACTTTGAACAAGATAATCTAACCAAAAAACAAAAAGACTACGCTATATTCCTTCCTGCAATCAGCAGTTTTTATGCTGGCTACATTGGCAAGGAACGATATCCTGTGGATGACAAAAACAAAAGCGTCATTGGTGATAGACTGCCCAAAGGATTGGGCAATATGGAATCAATGAACTGGCTTAACAGCAAAGAAAGTTTATTTCCATACAAGTACAGTTTGTACAGTGCCGGACATGCTGACATGGATCTAAGCAAGCATGTACCCAAAGAGGACATGGTTCGTAACAGAGAAGCAGACACTATCATGCTTGCTGACTCGGGAGGGTTTCAGATTGCCAAAGGTGTGTGGCCAGGTGAGTGGGCCAACCCCAAAGACAAAAACGCTGAAAAAAAGCGTGAACAAGTTATTGCTTGGCAAATGGGCATTGCTACACATGGAATGACCATGGATATTCCTACATGGACTTACCTGGATAAAAAAGCTAGCGAGCTTTGCGGTATTCACAGCTATGATGATGCTGTAAACGCAACTCACTTTAACAACGAGTTTTGGATGGCTAACAGAGGTGGTGATCTCAAAATCCTAAACGTACTGCAAGGCAGTAACCACGCAGAAGCAGATCATTGGTATGACAAAATGAAAGGCTTTTGCAGCGACAAAGTGGATCGCCCTTTTAATGGTTGGGGCATGGGTGGACAAAACATGTGTGATGTTCACCTAGTGTTGAAAAGACTGGTTACGCTTATCCACGAAGGCTTATTGGAAAAAGGGCAGCATGACTGGATGCACTTCTTAGGTACTAGCAAATTAGAGTGGGCATGTTTGCTCACTGATATACAACGCAGTGTTAGGCGTCATGCAAACAGTAACTTCACTGTATCTTTTGATTGTGCAAGCCCGTTTTTAGCAACTGCAAACGGACAGGTTTACAACAGCATACGCATTGAAGATAGAGGCAAGTGGAGCTATCAGATGGAACCTACCATTGATAACAAAAAGTATGCTGGTGATAGTACACCGTTCCGTGATGCAGTGCTTGCTGATGGAGTACACAAACTGTTTGAAGACAGCCCAATCACTGAGCGTTTAACCATTGGTGACGTGTGCCACTATGCTCCAGGCATGCTAAACAAAATTGGCAAAGAAGGTAAAACATCATGGGACAGTTTTTCATATGCATTGCTTATGGGGCATAATGTCTGGATGCACATCGAAAGTGTGCAACGTGCTAATAGAGAATATGATGCAGGTGTAGTTCCAGGTATGCTAGTACAGGAAACATTTGACAGAATACTATTCCGCGAAGTGGTTGAGCGTGTGTTTGAACAGCAAGACTATGCCAAGTCAATGAACATCATCAACGAATACAGCAAGTTTTGGGACAGTGTCAAAGGCACAAGGGGTTTTACAGGCAAGCGTATTGTAAACGCTGCAACACAGTTTAACAGTTTATTTGATGTAGAAGAAGGCGATGTTGCAGACGAACCAGAACTTGATCAAAAGGCACTGGAAGCACTTGACAACATGGCATAACCAGTGTATAGTTATAGAACAATAAGGAGTACTCAATGTCCAATCCTGAAAAACGTTATGAATACTTGGTAAAAGAACACAAGCGACTTCACGATCTGGTTGAATACATGAAAAATGACAGCGTTAGTGGCGAAGCAATGGCTAAAGCTAAAAAACGTAAACTTGCAGCCAAAGAAGAAATGATCCAACTAAAACAAGAACTGGGACACACAGATGAATCGTGACGGACATGAAGCTGTTAAATTCTTTTACGGCACTGAAGTAGAACACACACCAGCATATGGTAAGCAAACACTGTTTGTGGTAGGTGTACAACCAGTTGAAGATATTGAGAAAGCATACAAAGACTGCGAACACATCTTTTTTGGTGCTAATCACAGCTACGATCCTCCTAAAGACAGCATTGAAGAATATGGAGAATGGGAATACATGATCAAGTATTTCCTCAAGCAGGGCATATTGTGTACGCTAGATGTGCCATACAGTCAACTGGAAGAGATTCACGATGATGGTTACGATGAATACAACAACTTTATAGCACAGTTGCGTATCAGTATTCCTTATGTCAGCTCGTACAACTATAACACAATGGTCAAAATTGATGATAAAGACTTTGACGCAACCAACCCGGGCGTGTGGACACACAACCTACACAAACTTATGGACAGGACTGTGTTTACTCCATGGAGTGACTACAGCAAAGACGAGGTAGTATAATGAATCAAGAACAGCGTGAAAATATTGAACACAGTAAAGATGTTGCTCGTCGATCAATTTGGGTAACATTTCAGCAAGAAGGAATTCACAAGTACCCTGCAGCACTGGATGACCCAAAGCTGGCAACAGGCGACTGGGATGACGTTTCTTTTTTAGGATACCCACATCGTCATATGTTTCACTTCAAAGTGGCAATTGATGTATTTCACAATGACAGAGATATTGAGTTTATTCAATTCCAGCGTTGGCTAAAGCGTCTTTACAGCGGAGATATCTTACAACTTGATTATAAAAGTTGCGAGATGATTGCAGACGAGCTATATACACACATAGCTGGCAAGTATCCAGGCCGTAACGTTGTTATTAATATAAGCGAAGATGGCGAAAACGGATGCGTTATCAGTTACCCTTCAACTAGTCATTAAGGAAAGCATTATGGCTAATCAATATAGAAATCCACGCACAGAAGCTGTGTGGAATGACTTAGACGCATACTTGTTGTTTTGTCAAAACTATGGGTATCGTTACAATCCCGAAGACCTTTACAACAACAAAAAGTATCCTTACCAGCAATTCCGCAAATACTCCGCTGGCAAGAACTGCAAAAATATGTGGGAGGAAGATACCAAGCGTATGAATGGTTTCCGTCCACGACACAACGACAATAATAGAAATAACAACCAAGGCCGTTATCACAGCGGCAGGAGATAAGCTATGCGTAAACTCTTCTACATGGGCCTCGAAAGCTATGAGGCACGTTACACTCTTCAATTGACTGATTGGAATCGGCGTGTTTTTGAGCGTAGAGGCCTTGATGTTGTGTATGTCCCAGGTAACACTATTGATGATTCAAAAAGCATCAGTGTAGGACAGGTGCTTGACGCACATGGACGCAGTTACTTTGGCATGAGTCAGATCATGAATCTGGTACAGATGATGCGCAACGGTGAATGTGGAGGAGGAGACGTAGTTTATTTTGAAGATATGTTCCAACCTGGAATTGAAAGTCTTCCATATATTATGGACCAGATTTCAGAAGAACAAAGACCCCAAGTTTATGTACGCTGTCTAGCCCAAGCAATTGATCCGGATGATTTCGTGCATGTATGGGGCATGTCAAAGTGGATGGGCCTATACGAAAAGATGGTGAATGAGTTTGCAACAGTGTTGGCTACCAATGAAGAAATGGTAGCACACATGAAAATTGCAGGCTGGGAAGCACCCATCTATAACATCTCAGGCCTGGCATTTGGCAAACAAGAAGTTCGTGAAAGGTTGGGCGAAGCGATAAAGCCTTTTCACGAACGCTCTAACAGAATTGTGTTTACTGCACGTTTTGACCAAGAAAAACAACCAGACTTTTATATGGATCTAGCAGAACGCTATTCAGAACAGTATCCAGGCAAACAAACATTCGCTATACTACAAGGCGGACCGCTACGCAGTAACAACGACAAGTACATCGAACGTGCAAGAGCGTTGCAAGCAAGCGGTATTCTTGAGATTCACGAGGATCTTAAAAAGGATCAATACTACAAGATTGTAAACGACAGTCGTGTACTTTTTAACTGTGCGTTGCAAGACTGGGTAAGTAACACTGTCAGTGAAGCAGACGCACTGGGCTGTAATGTTTTGTATCCAGCCTATCGCAGTTTCCCTGAAACATTCGCCAATGATCCAGATCGGCTTTATGTTCCATGGAGCATTGACGATGCTGAAAACAAACTGACTAACTTGTTACGCAACCCACATCACAACATGGGTTTAATTTCAGACTGGACAGATGGTACCATTGATAGGATTGTAGATATCATGGAAGGCAACGGCGAAGAATGGTTGCGTAGTGGCAATCGCTACAGAGATCATGTTGCCAGTGCAAAGTACGCAGTAACCAAGATCGAAGACTAACATGAGCAAGATAGTAATTATCACAGGTGCTAGCGGCTACATTGGTGGGCAAACAGCAATATATTTCAAAGAGCAAGGATGGGTGGTCGTTGGTCTTGATCGTCGTCCTTGCCCAGAACACCTGAGCAAATGGTTCACCAGCTTTCACGAAGCTGACTTTTCATCATATGAAGGTTTGCTGTGGATCACTGAATATCGCCCAGACGCTATTGTGCATTGTGCAGGTTCCAGTCTTGTTGGTCCGAGTGTTAAAAATCCTAGAACCTACTATGAAAACAACTTTATTGCTACCAAGCAGTTGTTAGACTGGATGGTCGAGCATGATGTACACAGCAAGATTATTTTCTCAAGCAGTGCCGCAGTGTATGGCGATCCAGTAACCACGCCCATATACGAAGCTGATCCAAAGGATCCTATTTCACCTTATGGTATCAGCAAGCACATGGTAGAGCAACTGCTGGAAACATACAGTACAGCCTATGACATTAACTATGTTGGGCTACGTTACTTCAATGCTGCTGGTGCAGATCCTCTTGGACGTCACGGTCAAGAGAAATCAGCTACGCATATCATTGCACGAGTAATGGAATCAATACGCGATCGTAAAGTGTTTACGCTGTTTGGTACAGGACTTGCCACTGATGATGGAACTTGTGTGCGCGACTATGTGCATGTAGCTGACATTGCTAAAGCACACTTTTATGCAACTGAAGAACGTGTGGTACCTGGCTTTTACAATCTAAGCACAGGACGCGGTGCTAGCAACTTGGAAATTATTGCCAAGTGTTGTACTGTAAGTGGTAGCAAGCCACTTGCTGTTATTGAAGCACCTACGCGAGAAGGCGATCCAGATATACTGGTTGCCAATAACGAAAAGTTTTTCAAAGTATCAAACTATCAAAACGAATACCACATCGATGACATCATTGAACATGCATGGAAGTGGTATAATCGTGCAACATAAACTGCCTAATCTAAAAGATAAACCCTACGGCGGTGTATGGAGTATCAATGATCAGGATGCTATTGCTACTGTAAAAATAGAACATCGTCCTTATAATACAACAGACTTACAGGAATTTTTGCACGACTATGCTGCCTGGATGCAAAAAGGACACAACATACATGGTATAGAACGCTTCTCGCATCTTGCATATGCTAATGGCACTACTGAGGTATTTGATAAGTTTTATCAACGCCACACCAATCGTAGGTTGAGATTGTGGCGCGGCGAATATTTTTATCATCAAATACAAGCAAGAGAACTGTTCGACGATTGGGCTTGGATTGAAGATGGTGACATAGAAGAAAATGATGTAGTAGCAGTTAGCATGCCATTCAGTGACACAGGTGGTATTCCTTATGGTTATCAAAGAGTACTTGAACAATGCGAACAGTTGGCAGTGCCTGTGATGGTAGACATGGCGTATGTCAACCTAAGTAAGAGCACCAACTTCAATATAGATTTTTCTTGTATTGAAGTAATTGCAACCAGTCTTAGTAAAGTGTTTCCTGTTGGTCATATGCGCATTGGCCTGCGGCTGATGCAAAACTATGTAGATGACACGCTGAGTGCATACTGTAATCAAACAACTCCTTACCTCAATACCAGCAGTGTTCATTTGGGGCATAGACTGATAAAACTATACAAGCCACAATGGCTATGGGACAAATATCATCTAAAGCAACATGAAGTATGCAATGAACTTGGAGTCGCTCCAAGTAATTGTGTTATACTAGGTGTCGATCATCTAAATAAGTATGACGAATATAACAGGGGCGGCAAATCGAATAGACTCTGTTTTAGTAAAATATGGTAACAACTTGACTTCTGCTATAAATAATCGTACAATATAACTTAAACTATTGTGGTCATCCTCGACCCAAACTCGGAGAATCATTAAATGACAATTTCACAAGTAATAACACAACGAATCCGCAATGCCGGAGGCAGATACTGGGCTGGAGATAATATTGCTCCTTATTTGTATGACGGCGAAAAGCAACTGCTAATCGAAGAACTTACAACCAAGTTCGAAGATGTATTAGACAGTTTGCTCATTGATCGTGCAAACGATCCTAACAGCAACGATACAGGTAGACGTCTTGCAAAGATGTATATCAATGAACTAATGGCAGGACGTTATGATCCTGCGCCCAATGCAACTGCATTTCCTAACCATACAGAAGATCGTTATGACGGCATGCTGGTAGTTCGTTCAGAACTCAAAAGCATGTGCTCACATCATCATCAGCCTGTAGCAGGCGTAGCATATATTGGTATTATTGCTGCTGATACGCTGATTGGCTTGAGCAAGTATACAAGAATTGCGCAGTGGTGCGCACGAAGAGGCACATTGCAGGAAGAGCTTGCAATGGACATTGCCAAACAAATTATGACAGCTACTAGTAGCGAAGACGTTGGAGTTTATATCCAAGCAACACATGGTTGTTGTGAGAATAGAGGCATCATGGCGCATAGCAGTCTTACACAGACAACTGTGCTAAAGGGTGCGTTCAAGAACGACGACGGTACTAAGAAAGAGTTTATGGATAACGTTAAACTTCAACAGGGGTTTAGCCCTCGATAGCTCTTGAATAGATAGGCAGAGTCGATCCTGCCTGGGCATTGCCCTAACACCCTCGAAAGGAAGTAATCGATGAATATGATTAAGACACTTGTAGTTTCACTAGCAGTCGTACTTGGTATGACGTTTAGTGCAGTTGCAGCAGATAAAGTAAAAGTTGGATTTATTTACGTAGGCCCAACAGGCGACCACGGTTGGACATACCGTCATGACATTGGACGTCAACAAGTAGAAGAAGCATACGGTGACAAAGTTGAAACAATCTTTGTTGAATCAGTACCCGAAGGTCCAGATGCAGAACGTGTAATGCGTAGCATGGTTCGTGAAGGTGTTGACATTATTTTTGCAACATCATTTGGATACATGAACAGTATGCTTAAAGTTGCAAAAGAATATCCGGATGTAGCGTTTGAACATGCCACTGGTTATAAGCAATCAGAGAACATGGCAACATACGGCTTACGTTTGTACCAAGCAAGACATGTACAGGGTATTATTGCAGGCATGATGACAAAAACAAATCACATTTGTTATGTTGCTGCTTTCCCAATCCCAGAAGTTATTCGTGAAATCAACACATACTACTTGGGTGCAAAGAAGATGAACCCAGATGTAAAGATTTCAATTACATGGGCAAACACTTGGTATGACCCAGGCAAAGAACAGTTGGCTGCTAAAGTTATGATGGCAGAAGGTTGTGACATGGTTGCACAGCACACTGACTCACCTGCTCCGTTGCAGGCTGCACAAGCAGAAGGCAAGTTGGGTTTTGGTCAAGCAAGTGATCAGATCAAGTTTGCTCCTAAAGCACAGTTGACAGCAACTATTGACAACTGGGGTCCTTACTACATCCAACGTGTAGGTGACGTAATGAATGGCACTTGGAAGACTGGCGATTACTTTGGTCACATGGATGACGGTTCAGTTCAAATGGCACCGTTTACTAACATGCCAGCAGATGTTGCTGCCAAGGCAAACGAAATCAAAGACGCTATTGAAGCAGGCGAATACTTTGCATTCACTGGTCCACTTAACGACAATAACGGCAAGCAACAACTTGCTGCAGGCGAAGTTGCTGACGACGGACATCTTAATAGTATGATGTACTATGTTGAAGGTATTGACGCAATAGTACCAGGAAACTAAACTATGATTCCAGTTATTGATTTCAAATCAAAGACAGTACTGGAAGAGATTCGCGAAGCCTACACAACAGTAGGCTTCGCTGTCTTTACTAATTGCTTGTCAGAAGCCGATAGTCAAACAATGGCTTATTGGTTTCAACAAATGAAAAGTTTCTTTGAATTAGATCTAGAAACTAAAAACAAATACAAATATCAATCAGAGAACAATCTAGGATACAGTGTGATGGGCGCAGAAAATGTTGACCCCACTGCTCCTAAAGACATGAAAGAAAGTTTCAATTATAATAATACTCGTATGCCAGATGAACTATGGCCCAGTGAAGTAAACATAAGAAAAACTGCACTAGAAACCATCGACATTGCAGATGATTTAACACTGCGCATACTGAGTAAGTTCGATACTATACTGGAGACTGGGACTACACTGGTAGATGCACACCAAACTCCTTATAACACAACTCGTGTAATTCACTACCCAGCGTACACTGGTCCACTTGAGGACAAGCAGATGCGCATTGGTGAACACAGCGACTACGGAACCATTACACTGTTATGGCAGATCAATGATGTGCCCGGACTTGAAGTACAGGATCTCGAAGGTGCCTGGCATCCAGTACCATATGCAGAAGACGGCGTAGTGATCAACATTGGTGATTTGCTACAGCGTTGGACAAACGATTACTTTGTTAGTACCAAGCACAGAGTAGTAAACACACACATTGACCAAACACGTTACAGCATGCCTCACTTTGTAGATCCACAACCAGGAACTATTGTGCAAAACTTGCGTAACGAACCAAATAAATATGATCCAATAGAAAGTAAAGAGTACTTAATGTGGCGGTTAAGCCAAAGTTATTAGTCAGAGAATATAATGCATAAAGTACTGTTAGTACAACCAAACTTTAAAATTGGAGTCGGCAGTTTACAAGGCTACTGGTTGCCTTATAGTGTAGGTTGTTTGTGGTCTTATGCACAACAATTTGATTTTGTCAATGATAACTTTGAACTAGTAGATATTGTATTCCGACGAGAAAACATAGACCGATTGCTAGAAAGAATAGGCAAAATAGATTTATGCTTTCTAAGTTGTTACATGTGGAATTGGGAATACAATAAAGCACTTGCACAAGATATCAAAATAAGATATCCTGAATGCAAAGTGATAATGGGTGGGCCACAAGTTACTGATACACCCGATAATCGTTTTTTTAATCGCTATAACTTTGTAGATACTGTGTGTTTAACCGAAGGTGAAGAATCTTTTGTAGAAATTCTACAGAGTGTTATAGATAACAAACCCATTGAGAAGATTTATCAAGGCGAGCGTTTAGACCATTTGGAGATACCAAGCCCTTACTTGACTGGAATATTTGATAACATAATACAAAACAATCCTGGCTTTGTGTTTAATGCTACGCTGGAAACAAATAGAGGTTGTCCATTTGCTTGTACATTCTGTGACTGGGGTAGCTTAACCTATGCAAAAATACGCAAGTTTCCTCTTGACAAGGTGTTTGACGAACTAGAATGGATGGCCAAGAATGGAATGGACTATGTAACCATTGCTGATGCAAACTTTGGTGTATTCTATGATAGAGATATGGCAATTACAGACAGGCTTGTGGAACTACAAACGGAATATGGTTTTCCCAAAGTAGTAGATGCCACATGGTATAAAAATAGCAGTGAAAAAATACTAAAAATTGTTAAAAAGTTTGCTAGTAGTGGGTTTAACAGAGGACTTACATTAAGTGTCCAAAGCATGGACGATAAGGTTCTCACTGAAATAAAACGTAGGAATATGGAGATAAGCAGTCTCAAAGATATATTCGAACAATGTAACAAACAAGGTATATTGAGTTATACTGAATTAATCTTAGGCTTGCCGCAAGAGACATATGACACATGGGCAGACGGCTTGTGTAGTGTTATAGAAGCTGGACAACATGGTGCAATTGAAAGTTGGTTAACACAACTATTAGAAAATGCAGAATTAAACAAACCGGAACAAAGACAACTGCATGGATTGCAAACTGTAATCGCAACCGGTTATGTAAGCGGGCATGAAGAAGAAGATAACATAAGCGAAAATGCAGAGCTAGTTGTTGGTACAAAATATATGCCTTTTGACAAACTGATCGATAGTTGGTTATACAGTTGGATGATCAATAACTTTCATTGCTTTGGATGGACACAAGTTTATACCAGGTATGGATACACCAAAGGCATCAGTTACAGAAGCATGTACGATGCCTTGTTGTTTGCAATCCGTCAAGATACAGATTTAGTCGGCACATTGTATCAACAAGCAAAACTGAATATTACTTACTATCTCACACACGGCAAATCATTGAACTTTGATGGGCATACGCAGATGTGGGATGCACAAAGAAGCTTCCACATAAACAAACAAGCAATAACTATGTTTGTAGATCAAATATTTCAAAGCATAATCAGTGTTGATACAGAATTGTGGGACGAGCTAAAAACATATCAAAGAAACTTTACCACAGACCCATATCGCAAGTATCCATATAATATCAACAGCAACTATGACTTTGAACAGTTCTTTAGAACAAAAAACAACTTGATTAAAAAGCCTATTACATATACAATAGACATACAAGAAAAAGATTTATCAACGGAAGAATACGTTTCCAGACTCTACTACAGACGTAGACAAGGATGGGGTAAAGCAGTTATCAAGGAGAAGGCTCTACATGTGGAAACATGAAATTATTGATAGAATCGGCAAACTAGACAATGCCAAACTAAAAGAACAATATCAAAATCACCCTGAGTACGGATTAATAAACATACCCAACTTCTTGCCCACAAGTATAGTTGATGCCTGTTCAAAAGAGTTAACCGACTTACCGATAACCAAAATGAAAAACTTTACCAGGAGAGGTAGTTGTATGTATGAATGCAACGATTTGACCTTGACTCCTTGGCAAGACCAACTTGTACATGCTCTACACAGTAGCGAATTTATAAAATGGTTAGAAGAACTAACAGGTGTTAAAAAACTCCTGCCCGATCCGCACTTGACTGGTGCTGGGTATATGAAAGGCTATGCAGGTGATACACTGCAAGTACACACAGATTTTAACTGGGTAGAAGAACTTAGTCTAAATAGAGCTGTAAGCATAATAGTATACTTTAATCCAGGTTGGGACGAACAATGGGGCGGCAGTTTAAATTTCTATGATACCAAAAGAACAAAGATACACAGTAGCATTAAACCTGATTCAGGAAATATGCTGGTGTGGACTTACAAGAACTTGGTGTATCATGGATACCCGGACCCAATGACCTGTCCTGATAACGAATGCAGACGCGGAATGAGGTTATTCTATCTCACAAGCGATGCAAAAACTGATCCAAAGAATCTACCACATAGAAGTCTTTACTGGTTTGATGAAGTTACAGGCTTACCATATGACAGAAAAGAATCGCCTTAGAGGTTGACATTTTCACTATAGATGTTATAATAAGTGTAATTAAACAACGGAGCAAGCAATGCATAGTGTAGATACGTTAGAAGTGGCCAAGCAAGAGGGAAGAGCCCCTTGGACCGATGTGCAGTTAGAAACAAGAGATTTTGTTGTTTTCAATGACAGCTTTCCGGTTACGCCAGGGCACACATTGGTTGTGCCTCGTGAATCAAACTTGCAAAACTTGCTTCGTTGTTTTAATTACGCTATGCAAATGGGCAATGCCAACGTTGAAGCAGACAACAACGCTGTTACAGGATTTAACGTTGGTATTAACGTAGGAGAAAGTGCAGGGCAAACTGTGTTCTATCCGCATGTGCATTTAATTTTTAGAAGAGACAATGATTGTGTAGATCCAGTCGGCGGTGTACGCAATGTTATTCCGGGTGCCGGCAATTACAAGGCAGAATCATGAGTACAGTTGAACAGCAAGAAGAACTAATCGAAGTAATCAAGCATCCTATTCGTCACTATAACATACGTTTATGGGGATATGGGGGTGAGAGTGCATACATTGAACTTACCAAAGCACAGTATGATTTTTGGAAAGCGCACGTTGACGAGCATATGGACAGTGATCTCGTTGACTACCTGCTCAATGCCGAAGAAGGTGAGTATGACTTT
>Ga0206125_10003986_pt1 | contig 13511 bp, 5 predicted proteins | sample Helgoland_Spring_4_FD_148598 | JGI IMG/M metagenome (GOLD analysis project Ga0206125, IMG submission 148598) | Pelagic subsurface seawater microbial communities from Kabeltonne, Helgoland, North Sea - Helgoland_Spring_Bloom_20160331_1 | ecosystem: Environmental > Aquatic > Marine > Epipelagic ... | reverse complement strand
ATTAACTTCACAAAATATAGTTTCTGACAATGCTGCTATTAATAATTTAGATTCTAATAAAATTATAACAATGAATGCTACTGTTAATGATAAATTAACTTCTCAAAATATAGTTTCTGATAATGCTGTAATTAATAATTTAAAATCAATGAATATGGAAATAACAAAATTAAAAGCAGAAACTATTGAATCTATCAATTTATATAATGATAATATTATTTCAAAAAATATTATTGCTGATTCATCAACTATTAGTAATATTAATTCAAATATAATTGAAACTGATAAGATTAATTCAAAAGAAATAAATGCTCAAAATATGTATGGACAAAATATTGATATTCAACAAGCAAATATTACTTCTTCTAATATAGATAATTTAAAAAATAATAATTTAATTTCCAATACAGCTACATTTAAAGATATTGATACTCAAAAAATAAATACAATTGAAGTCAATTCAAATAATATAAATACAGATAATATTGTTTCTCAAAATGGTAATATTTATAATTTTGATTCAGAAAACATTAAAACAACAAATATTATATCTATTGATTCTAAATTTAATTCTTCTAATATAAATAATCTTGATTCAGAAAATATACAAACAAAATCATTAAAAACTGATTCTATTAAATCAAATAATATTTCAAATACTATTTTAACATCGTCTTATATTGAATCTAAAAGAGCAAGTATTGGAAATTTAGAAAATGAAAAAATAAATACCAATAATTTAGATGCTAAAGAATCAAATATTCAGAATTTAAATTCAAATACAATTAATTCTGATTTTATTAATACTAATAAATTTTATAGTAAATCATCTGAATTTGAAGATATTAAATCAAATGATATTAATACAAATTCTATTCAAACACAATCTTTAAAAGTAGATAAAATGAATTCTGATACTATAAAAAATAAAATTTTAACATCATCTAATATTCAATCCACTAAAGCAAATATTAAAAATTTAACGAATGATAGTTTGACGAGTAATAATATAAAAGCTAAAGAATCAACTATTACTAATTTAGTTTCAAATAATATAAAAGGTAAAATTGGAAATATTGATTATTTAAATTCTAAAAAAATAAAATCTGACTCAATTGAAACAATAAAAGCAACTATTGAACTTCTAAATACAAATAATATAAAAGCAAATGAATCTACTATTGATAAAATAAATTCTAATATAATACATTCTGATGAAATTAATTCAGAATATATTTTTAATTCAAATTTAATTACCAAAGATATTGATGCTAAGAAAATTAATACTGTTGAAATTAAAAGTAATAATAGTACATTTGTAAATATGAATTCACAAAATATTATAAATAAAAATCTAACATCATCATTAATTAAATCAAAAAAAGCAACTATTGATATTTTAAATTCCGACAAAATTGACACTAAAAATATTAAATCAAATAATATAAAAAATACTAACTTAATTGACACTAAAAATTTAAAATCAGTTAAATTTAATACTGATGACATTCAAAGTAATTCTGGTAAAATAAAAAATTTAGACTCTGATTTTATTGATGTTAAAAAAATTAATGCTAGTGACATTGAAACCGATTATATTGAATCTGATAAAATTAAAGCAGATGTAATTAATACAATAGATTTAACTGGTACTACTGGTAATATTACTAATTTAACTTCTACTAAAATAACTGCCGATGTTATTGATACTAATAATTTAACATTGAATGAAATCAATTCTACAAATATCAATAGTACTACTGGTAATATTGGTGAAATAACTTCTACTAAAGTAACTGCTGATGTTATTGATACTAATAATTTAACATTGAATGAAATCAATTCTACAAATATCAATAGTACTACTGGTAATATTGGTGAAATAACTTCTACTAAAGTAACTGCTGATGTTATTGATACTAATAATTTAACATTGAATGAAATCACATCTTCAAATGGTTTTATTGATGAAATAGAAAATATTTTATTAAATTCAGAAAATATTATTGCAGAAAAATTAGAATCTACAACAATTATTTCAACAAATAATACTTTTACTAATGCTATTTGTGATGATTTACAAGCTAAAAATTTTACTGTTGTATCAGATATTAGAAGAAAATATGATATTGAATATAATAACCGTTCATCTGAGTTTTTAGATAATATCAATCAAGTTACATTTAAATATAATGGTGATACTAAAAATCATATTGGTTTTATTGCTCAGGAAATAGAAAAATATTATCCTGAATTAATTGAAAAAGATGATAAAGGCTTTTTATCTGTTAAATATGTGGAAATGATTCCATTGCTTTTAAATTATAATAAAAACTTGAAAAGTGAAATTGAAAAAATTAAAAATTTAATTAAAAAATAAAATATTTTTTTATATATTATATTAATTATTTTATCTAAATAATAATTAATAACTTATGGATTTTGATTTGAAAAAAAAAGTTTGTAATGAATCATTTTCAAGTAATACATTATTAGAAAAATATTTACTTCATGGTATTAATAAAAATGGGAAAGTTATAAATAATGAATTAGCTGTTTATTTACTTGAATCAAAATTACAATTTAAACATAGATTAGGTGGATTACATAGAATATTTTTAGTTATAATAAATGATTTAACTGATTTATTAGAATCACCCTCTTTAAATGAAAAACTTATTGGTAGAATATCTAATTCAGCAACGGGTTATAGATCTTCTATTAAAAATGTTAAAAAATTAATAGAAGATATTATTACAACTTTAAAAATATTAACCAGTCCGAAGCAATTACCTATTGATTTAGTTAAAGAATTAGAAGAACCGATTATTCAAGCTATATTTGTTCATTTAATGGGAGGAAATAAAAATCAAAAACAAGGAGGAGTGTTTGGTTTTTCTAAAAAAAACCCGCAAATATTAAATGCTAGACATTTATTTAAACAAATTTTGATATATGTTTTTTATAATTATGCTTCACCATGGGGTCTTCAAATTCATTATCAAATAGAAATTACTAATGAAACCAAAGAAGCATTAAAAGATATTGTCCGTTTTTATTTACATAACAGTATATTTGGTTTTACTAGTAATTTTTTCGCAAAAAGAATATATAAAATTACTAATCTTGGATTACAATATATTGCTCCTAAATATTTAAGTGGAAAAGAAAACTTAGATGAATTAATTAATAATTATATCTCAAATATAAATAATGAAATAAAAGAAAGATATGTATGTTATCAAAATAATAAGAATAAGAATAAATCTTGTTCTAATAGAAATATTATAAAAGAAGTATGTTTAAAATGTTGTATTAATTTAAAAAATTTATGTAAAAATGAAATTAATCAAAAAACAGAAAATTGTAATGATGATAAATATTTTAATTATTCTATTATTAAATCAGCACAAAAGGGTAGTTTATTAGCAGAATTAATTATTTTTTCTGAATTTTATTTACTAAAAGATACAAGATTAAATTTAATAGAATTACTTGGGTTAAAATATGAAAATGAAGATAAGAATAAAAAAACATTTATTGATAAATTAAAAGTTAAAGGCGTCACAATATTATTACAACCACAGATTACAGATTTTGAAAGTATTAATACTTCATTTAAACTTATGTCAAAAATTTTTAATATTAATCCTTATATAATGAAATGGGGGTTAAATCCAGCATGTAATAAATTATCAATAACAAACAATAAAAAAAATATTCAAACATGTTTAAACAATTTTTATACTTGTTTAGGAAATCCTGAAAATAAAAATTTAAATGAAAATAAAAATTTAAATGAAAATAAAATATTTGGTTATATGGATCATAAAAAAGGTTACGCTGATTTTGTTGAAATAATAGATGCTAAACAATCAAAATATAATTTTTATAAGAGTGGAAATCTAAAATCATATAAATTTAATGATAATAATATAAATTTAAATAATAACAAAAATAATAACAAAAACAATATTTTATATCAAAAAATTAGTGCTCAATTAAATAATACTATTTTATCATATTTAGATTATAAAAAAGAAATTGATGGAAGTTATATTACTTATATTTATCCAAAAATATTTTATAATGAATTAACTTATATTTTATGTATAAAAATAAATAAAAACTATTCAAATTATTTTAAATATAATAAATCTATTGATGCTTTGCAAGTAAAAAATAATATGCATGATGATTTTAATAAAAATATGAATGAAGATTTAAATAATAATGGTTTAGAATCTATTCTTATTCTAGAAAAAAAATTAGATTTGAAAACCGAATTATTTAAAAATAATAAAATAAACTCAATTTTTAATAATTATAATAAACATGTACATAAAAGTAGATTTAAAAAATTAACAAATATGATTAAAAAACCATTAACTTTATTTACGTCAGAAAAAAATCTAATTGAAAAAATTATTATCAATATAAAAATTGATAAAGATGCTAAATATTTATTTGTACCAAAATATGCTTTATTTAGTCCAAATGAAGTTGAATATTTTATATTTCAAAAAAAAAATTTACACGGTGGTAAAAATAATTACAATACTAAAACAATACCTGAATTAAAAAAATTATGTAAAAAGAAAAAAATTAAAGGATATTCTCAATTAAATAAAAAAGATTTAATTGAATTAATTAATAAAAAATTAATTAAAAAATAAATATAATTTATAATTGATTTAAAATAATAACACTAATTTTAGTTATAATGAAAATCTCGTACTTATTCCTTTCTATTTTAAGTTTAGTTTATTCTAAAGAAACATGTAAAGATATTATTAAACAAGAAAATTGTGTTAGTTTTAGTGTTGGACAAGGTACTGGATGTTCTTGGATGTGTGAATATTGCCAAAATCAATTAGGTACATCCAATTATTATTTTACAGATGATGTATGTACTTATCAAGAAGGAGGATGTACTGGAAATCCTCAAGTTGGAGTAACATATACTTGTTGTTCTAATTAAATATTTCTTTATTACTTTATAAATTATATTTATTAATAATTTATATTTATTAAAAAAAATTATGTTTCTTTTTTTATTTTACGAATACCTTTTTTTTTACTTTCTTCTTTCTTTACAATAGTTCTCATAATATTTATATTATTTTCATAATTATTATCTTTTTTTTTTTCAATCATTTCATTTTCTAATTTTTGTTTTTGATTATTTTCTTTTTTTTCTTTTAATTCTTTTAATTCTTTTTTGTCCTCTTCTTTTTCTTTTTTTATTTTATTTTTTTTTGGTTTTTGAATTTTTTCTTTTATATCACATATTAATTTATTTTTTCTTTGTTTCACATTATTACATAATATATTCCCAAATAATTCTGTATAATTATTCATTTTATTTATATTTTTTTTAACAAAATCATGCTCTAAAATATTTGAATATACGTGATAAAAATCATTACCAACGGATAAAAAAGATAAAAATAAAAATATATATAACGCATAACTATCTATATTATTTTCAGTAGATTCCATATATTACATAAATATAAAGATTTTATATATAAAAATTAATCTGCATTTATTTCTTCTATTTCCTCTTCACTAATATTACTATTTTCTTCATATTCGTCTTCGTTGTTATCTTCATTGTCGGGCTCTTCGTCATTGTCTTCTTCATCGCTTAATTCAAAATCTACCATATTATCTTTATTCGATTCCTTTAATATAATTTTGAATTTTTTAATTTTTTCATTTAATGCACCAATTTTATTTTCATAATTGTCAAAAATCGCATTTTTATCATCTACTATTATTTTACCGTCCTTTGTCTTTTTTATAAATTTTTCTCCTATCATTAATTCATAAGATATTATTGCTAATTTTGATACATTACTACTTATTAAATTTAATGACACAAAACTATTATTAAAATCATTAACTAAATCACCTGCAACTTTATCAAATGCTTTCTTAAAATTATCATCTGACTCTTCTTCTAATAATTTAAAAAAATTTCCTGCTTTATTTACAGCACACCCTGTACCCATAATTAGTAATAATGAACTCATTGTACTATATAATAATCCAAATAATGCATAACTCATATTTATATTAATATATTATAATTATTTTAAATAAAAAAATGTTTTTAATTTAGTATCCAATTTCATTCATATTATTCATAGACGTTTTTAATTTCTCATTCACTGTATCTTTGAATTTAAATCCCTTAATTCCTTTAGTTGTAACTATCTTTTTACCATATCTTTTTGTCAAATATTTCTTAAATTCAACTTTAGAAGGATATTTATGATTTGAAAATGTATCTTCATACCATATCTTAAACTCATCATATGCTTCAGACATTTCTAATAAATCATCTATTTCTTTTGTTTCATCTAATTTTTCTACTATAAAATCTGTATAAGTATCACATTGTTTTTGAAATTCTAATGTAAATTTAACAACTTCTGTGGGTACTTTAATACCATTTTTCTTATACATCACATAATATTTATCAATTAATAATGCCATGAATAATTCTTTCCAATTTTTTAATTTTTCTGATAATTTTTTATCTATTTCAAATTCATGAGATTCTCTTGGTTTATCACAAAATCTAGACTTAAATTCTATAATCTCCATTCTTCTCCAAGTACCACTATCATGAGGAGGTACTTCTGGTATATCATTACATAATAATGCTAGTTTCCATTGTGGCTTAAATTCAATAGGATCTTTATGAAGTCCTCTTGCATATACTTTATCACCGCCTGTAAATTCCTTCATCAAACCAGCATTAATTCTTTCATTTTCACTTGGTTCTTCAAAATATCCAAACCTTTTTCCCTTTGCCTTTACTAACTCAGGATTACATGAATTTGAAGCTGCTCTCTTTCCTGTTAATAATGTAATCGGAAATTTAATTGAATAACCTCCCATACAACCAACAAATAACTCAATTAATTTCGATTTCCCATTCGATCCACTACCCGTCCAAATTCTAAATTTCTCTTCAGCATTATGTCCTTGTAAGCATGATGCTAGATATGTCATGAAATATTCTCTGACCTCTTCATCTACAAATATTGTATCAATAAAGTTTTGCATATCCTTGAAATTTTCATTTGATTCTTCAAAATCTATTTTATCAATATCTGTACTCATTTCCAAATAATCATCTGGTCTTCCATCACGCATTTCACAAGATTGTAAATCATAAATACCATTTTTGAATCCCATAAGATAATTATTTGTATCTAATTTATTTACAAAATTCTTATCATAAAATTTTTCTTTGCATTCTTTCAATATATTATCTTTGAATCCTGTTGTTTTTAATTTTTTAATGATTTCCAATACTTCTTTATTCTTGCTTTTACATTCTTCTTTATCTTCTTCTGTTACATCAGGATCATGAGATGTTATTATTTTATTAAAATTCGAAATAATTTTTGAATAAATTTCTACAAGCTCATTTGATATTTTTGCTCTTAGACTTATTCCATCCTTTTCTTTTACCCATACTGGACTGTCAAATTTATACCATTCTTCACTGCTATATTTGAAATCATGTTCATACTTTTTATACAATACATTCGCAATATCACAATGTGTTGGTGTCTTTATACTTTTTTCAACTAATTTATTCAAACTACTTTCTTGAATATCTTTGTATTTTTCATGATTATCTATCCTTGCCCAATAATGTAATGTTGGTAATCCTAATCCCTCATTTCTACTTCGATTCCATTCTTTTTCACATGTACCTTCTTTAAATTTTGATGACCTTTTACTAAAATCTATCCATAAATCCAATAACTCTTGTGAATTAGAATCAATATTATGTAATAACCAACCAAGACTTATCCATTCAGAATATGATTCTGCTCTTTCATCATTCAATATATTTACTAATTTTTTGATTTCTTCATAATCATCAACTATAATATTCTTTCTTTTAATACGAATATTTTTCTTTTTTAAATTTATATTTTCCAATAGATTTTGTTTATCATCTTTTATATGTACGACTTCATTTTCTTTCTTGCCTCTAATTGAAAAATAATGAGCTATATTCTTGTCAAAATTATATTCTTGAACATTTAATTCTTCTAATTTTCCATTATAGATTCCTGTTAATTGATACGGATCAATATTTGGCTTTGTACTTCCATATAACAACCAATTAGTATCTCTAATTACTGACCTATCAACTACATCATATGGTTTGTTATTTAAAGGTAAATCCTCTAATATTGGCACTATCTTTTTTAAAACACATTCTCTTATATAATATTGTACTTCTGGAGGTGTTACTATATTCGGATACAATATATGAATCCCATCCTTCGTAATCGCTTTCACTCTATATACATTTTCTCTCTCAAATACATAAGCATTTAATCTTTTATCATCTTCCTCAATATCAAGTATATCTAAAATTATTTCATTATAAATTCCAACGATCTTTTTTATTGTATCTTTATTATGTTTCCTCTCAAATATTTCATGTTCATATTTGAAATCTAAATCAATTACTATTGGACCTATATCTTCATGTTTCTCAGTTATATGTAATTTTTTTCCATTAAAAATTGCCTCCTGATATAAATTATAAAATGTGTCTAATTCTTCTTCTTTAATAAAAAATGAACCAGTGGGTTTCCCCATTGATGTATGTGTGTATTTTTTTCCTTTTTCGACCAGATGTTCATCAAGGAAATTATATATGTCATATTTAATTTTATTGTCTAGACTCATATTAGCTATATATATTTTTTTTCTTATATATTTACTTTTTAATAATTTAAATCTTTTTTCATTTTTTTATTTTTTATTAAAAAAATATATTTTTTTTAATATTTCATTGATATTTAAAAACTTACAAAAAAACTTAAATTTTATTTTGTTAATTTATATTATGATTAATTCCAAATATATATCTATTTTGATTTTCATTATTTTTTTATTTTACACTTCCTATTATTATTTAAATACTGATTCTTTAAAAAATTACTTTTTTCAAAAAAATGACATAATAGACGAACAACATTACTATTTAGACAAAGACGTAATAATAAAATTATTAAATCAAAAATAAATAAGAAATTTTATCTTTATTATTATTAGTATGACTACTAATTCCAATTTTGATAGTATAATTAGTAAATCTAATAATGTATTTAGTAATTACCGTGATATTATTAACAAATATATAGATTCCCATATAAAAGATTTAAATAATAGTAAATTTAATAATGTTAATGATTATGAATACAACAATGGTGATAATAATTCATCAAATAATACTTTAAAAAAAAAAAGAACATATTTAAATACTTATGTTATACCTTTAATGTATCTAATTAATTCATATCAATATCAAAAATATTTAGAAACAAAAGAAGTTATTGTTGATAATATAATTATTAATGATAATTTGAATTATCATATTAATTATTATTTAAATTATAATTTACCCATTGTTAGAGACTTGAATATTTCAATTTATAAACATTATTTTAAAAATGAAAATAATAATGAATCAAATAAACAAAATAATTCATTACTTATTGATGATTCTTTATCTAAAAATATTATAAAATATTTAAAAGATATTAAAAATTATATTCAAAAATTAGAAGAACCATATAAAATATTAAATAATATAGAAAAAATTAATGGAAATTTTTCAACTCGAAGTGGGCAAGAAAATAATCTAGCTATGGAATTTATTCATGGACATATTATTAGTAAAATTAAAACAAATACAAGTTTAAAAAATAAATTAAAAAAATTATTAAATTATTATTCAACATCATCAGGTGGTGCTAAAAATAATAATTTAAAAATAATTAAAGATAAAAAATTTAAAAGAAATTTAAAAAATTTACTTTTTCCTAATCAAGATAATAACAATAGAAAATTAATTGATAAACTTAGTATTGAAAATTTAATCAAATTAATTAGATTTGTATTAAATGAACATAATGAAAAACAAACATCAACAGAAATAGCAACACCAACAGAAATAAACCAAGAAAATATAAAATTACAACAAGAATTAACTAATGATAGTACACAAAAAGCAACAAATAATTCTCAAATTAAAAAACTAAAAAAGGAAATAAGTAAAAAAACTGAACTAAAAAGTGAATTACAAGGAGTAGTAAAATCAATAACAGGACCGGAAGTATATGTACCATTATCAACATCAATAAAATCAAATTCATCCGGTTCAACAAACAATACAGCAACATTAGAAAAATCTAAAAACAACACACAAAGTCGTATTACTAATAATTCTAATTCTGAATTGAATATTTTCATTAAAAAATCAGCATTAGGAGATCCAAATAACATAAAAAATATTGTATTACCAAATAACATACAAGAATTAAACGAATTAAGTTTTCAATTAGATGATTATATTCTAAGTTATAGTGATGAATCAAATTACCTACTTGCTATTAAAAATCAAAAACCTAAACAATCCAATAATAATAGTAGACAAATATTTCAATATGTTAAAGGTCAAAAGCAAAGAATTTTTAATAAAATACATAATTTAATTGAAAATCCTGTTCAAAATAAACAAGAGGTAAAAGAAACAATAAATAACTTATCTGATTTTGAAAAATTTAAAAATAATTTAAATAGTGATTTACCAACTTATCTAAAAAATGAAGGATTTCCTGAAGATGAAATAACTAAAATTAATAATTATATAAAGAATATAACAGAAGAAAGTAAAAATATTTTATACCTTTATTTATTTTTGGATGGAATTGTAGATGTTGATTTTTTACTTAAAAATAAAGATAATAAATTAAAAACATTTTCCCTTAAAAATAAAACATATAATATTTTTTTAACAAATAGAAAAGGTCTTAATAATAAAGAAAAATTAATAGATATTTTTGAAGATTATTATAAAACATTAGGATTATTAGTAGAATACACAGATAAGCGGGATAAAAAAGAAAAAATAAAACCAAAAAATAATAATGATTTTTTTAATAATATTATTAATGATTTATATTTAAATAAGGAAAAATATTTAGAATTTATTGATATTGTAAGAGTTTATTCATTGTTTCGTATTAATAATAACCCTAAAAATATTGAACTCCAATTAAATAAATTTAAAGAATTCATTAATAATTTAAATACACCAGAACAAGCACCAGCACCAAAAAAAAAATCATCAGCACCAGCAACAGTACCAAAAAAATTTGATGATCTAAAATTAGGAGACAAATTTTTTTATTTGAATCATGATATTACTAATAAAACATTAAAAAAAAAATCTGTTGTTTTATGGAAAAAAGTACAATGTGGAAATAAAAAGTTTGGAATAGTTGCTAAACAATATGGCAATCAAGAAATGCATACAACTTATATTTCTCCATTTAATGTAGATTATGATACCAATACTACATATAATTATCAAGAAAATACAAGAAACAGGAAAATACAATTTCAATTTAAAAGTAGAAATCAAACAACTTCTTTTAATGTTAAAAAAGTTTATTCGGGAAATAAAGATGCTTTACCAGCTGGAGTAAAAAATCAATGTGACAAATTTAATATAGTAAATATTTCAGATTCAACACCACTAAGTTCATCAGCTAAAGCATTTGTACCAAAAGGACAAGTAAAACAACAGTCAGTAGCACCAATTACACAACCATCAGGACAACCTAAAAAACAAATTTTTTCACAAAAAGTACAAAATTTTTATAATAAATTAAATCAAGCTGAAAAGAATAAATATAATAAAATATTACAGTTAGTAAAGAAAAATAATTTTAATATTACTATAAATGGTAAGAAAATATTATTATTAACAAAAAACGTTAATAATAATCAAATTAAATATGCCAATTATAATGAAAATGGTACTAAAGTGTCATTGAGCAATAACAATATAACAACAGACCAATTACAAAAAATAACAAACAATCAATTAAAGGAAATTGAAAATAAAAGATCAACACAACTAAAAACAGGTTCAATAAAAACAAATGAACTTAAAATTAAAAATGAAACGTCTTTGTCTGATACACAAAAAAAAACCCTAGTAAAATTAGAACCAAGTATTACAAATAAAAGTTCCATAATAGATGCTACTATAGATGGTAATAATTATTTATTAACTAAAAATAATGAAGGATATTTACAAAAGGCTAAGAATAATGGAAAAAAACAAAAAACATATGAATTCATTTATGTAACTAAAAATGATTTAAATAAAATTGAAATTGCTCAATCAGGAGGTAATTATAAAACTATGCAAAACATTACTAATGTTATTGATAATACGATTGAAGAATTAACTATTTATATGGAGAAGAAAAAGAATAAAAATATATCAAAAAATACGCATATAGAATTAATTTCAACAGAAAATTTTAATAAAATAAAATTTATTGAAAATGATAAAATTTTAGGTAAATTATATCAATCCTATATTCAAGAAACAATACTAAATTTAGTAAATTTAATAAATCTTATATATGGCATAAACTCAAATAAAGAAAATAAAATTTCAATTATTACAGACTTAAAAAATAAAAAAATAAAATTAAATCAAGAATTCAAACAATTAAAAATTAATTTTACAAAACTAAATAAAAAATCAAAATACAATCAAATAATTCAACAATATGGTGATACAATTCAACTAAATAAAGAGGAATTAACAGATTTAAATGAAGTAAAACAAAATCTTGAAGAAAAAATACAAGAAAAAAAAAGTATTGAACAATCTAAAAGTAGATTAGATAGTGAAATATCAAATGCAGGTACTAAAATAAAAGAATATGATGATAATATTACAGCTTATAAAACCGAATATACAAATGCTACTAATACAAGAAAAAGAAATCATATTTTTTCTCAACAATCAAGAGCTGAAAAAGAAAGAACACAAATAGAAAGAACAAAAAAATCTAAAGAAAGTAAAGTTAAAGAATTAGAAAATAAATTAAATAATATAAATCAAAACAAAGAAAAACTGAAAACAATAAATTCAAAAATAAGAATTATCAATAATAATATCAAAAATTTTGAACAAGAAAAACAAAAATACACTAATTTAATGTCATCAAATCAATCTAAACTTGATATTGATTCATATAAAAATATATTAACTGATTTTTTAAATAAAAATATAGAATTAAGCAGATTAATTATTGATAAACATGATATACTTGAAAAAAAAGAAAAAAAAGATATATTTAAATATTATTTTGAACAAGATAGTGATTTGAAAGAATTAAAAGATAAATTTAGTAATAGTCAAAAACATTTTAATAAAGATTTATTTTTAGAAATAAAAAAATATATTCAAAATTTAAAATCAAAAAATAAAAATGTAATTAAAAAAATATTTTTTTCAAGAATTATGAATGAAATAAATAACATTAAATGTACAAAAGAAGAAAAAGATTATCTAAATCATTTAACTAAAATACATAATAATATTATTAATAAAATGTCAAAAAAAATAGACAATTATGAAGAAAATAAAATCT
>Ga0206125_10003984_pt1 | contig 13519 bp, 18 predicted proteins | sample Helgoland_Spring_4_FD_148598 | JGI IMG/M metagenome (GOLD analysis project Ga0206125, IMG submission 148598) | Pelagic subsurface seawater microbial communities from Kabeltonne, Helgoland, North Sea - Helgoland_Spring_Bloom_20160331_1 | ecosystem: Environmental > Aquatic > Marine > Epipelagic ... | reverse complement strand
ATATATAATGTATTGTCTAGTTTCAGTGTTAAAAATAGTTGGATGATTATAATTATAGGTAGGAAATTCAGCATTTTCTAGTCTAAAAATAATGTCTCCACTTCGTGTGTCTATAACTACTAAGTTTCCAATACTATTTTGATATTCATTACAAAACAATAGATGTGGTGCTTCATTTTTAAAAGGAATACAACAATTTCCTAAAGAATTTAGGTTAACTTGTATAGGTTGGAGTTCAACTGAAAGAAGTTCTGTCATAGTATAGAAAATACTTCTCTTAGAAAAAGTATTTCAAGTTTCAATTTTATTTAAGGAGACGAGTATCGTATATTTATATATTATGGTGCCAGCAAGAGAACAAGAAATTTATGGATGGATAGGAAATGGTATTTTCTTTGCGGCACAATTGTCCCAGATAATTTACACATTTAGAGTTAAAAGTGCTGAAGACCTTTCATACACACTATTTTTTTTCTGGTTAATAGGAGAAACTATGTATACCACATTTGGTTGGATAGATAATTCACCTAGTATGTTTATAGGGAATGGAGCATCTCTAGTTCTTAGTATAGTTCAATTAGGACAAAAAGTCCATTATAAAAGACTAAAAACAAGAAATGAGATATCTAGAATGAATAGTTTAGAAGACTCCGCATTAATTAATTCAGTTTAAGAAAATTAAAATATTTATTATATTTATAATAATGAGTTCAAATAGATTAATATATGACCAATGCGAATACAGCACTCGCGTCGAAGAAAGCACTGGCACCTTAGCTTACATGCTCAACCCACTTGCCCACGAAAACAGTAATAAATGCCGTTTTGAATTAGGATTAGTAGGAGGAAACAATGTCAGTTTAACCAAAGGAAACGTTATTGATGTAGAATCAGACTTAAAGGGTGTAACTCGTAAAGCATCACTCTGTCCTAGCAGAAAATACAAAAACGCTTGTTCTACAAGCGACGTAAAAGATTGCCAACCAGATAACATTGTAATTGATGGTCCAGGTTGCGACACACCTAGAGAAGTAGATACTTCATTAGTTCATTTACCAAGTTGTAATATGTTCCGTTACAAACCAACACCTCTTCCAAGAGAATTAGATTTCCCTGATTGCCCTAAACGTCAGGTGCCAAGATGTACCCCAGAAAACTAATTATTATCAAATTTTTTTATAATTCAACTCTAAATAATTTTTTATCTACTATAATTTTAATAATATGGTTAAATCTAGTAAATTGAGACCTAACTTAAAAATGAATAGGAATAAGAGTAGGAATAAGACTAGGACTAGGAATAAGACTAGGATTAGGAATAAAAGACTTAACAGAAAATCCCGTCAAAAGGGTGGAAACCCTATTATGATTAAAAAATTATGTAGCTCTTCAAAAAGAGGAGGAAGCATAAAAGAAAAGGATAGTGTATCAGCTGCTTATATTGAAGAATTGTGTAATAATCAAACACAAGAAGGAGGTTCCAGTGGTGGAATGTTTTCAGGGATAATGTCCAAGATGTTTAGCGCGGCTACATTACCAATAACTTTAGCAACTGGCACTTTTAAGAAGGTATCAGGTGTGGATTTAGGAGAACTGGTAAAGAATAATGTAAGCCGCGCACTAAATAAAACTGAACTAGCAGGAACGGGTTCAAATGTAACATCTTCATTAGCGAAAGAGTCAAGTGATAGAGACACTGACACTGAATTAAAAACTTTTTTATCAAAACGCAATATGTAATTTAATAAGAATGTGTTTTTTTTTTCTATTACCTATTTATACAATGAGTTTTAATAGATTAAATTATGATACATGCTCATACAAGCAAGTTTTAGAAGAGTCAATTGGGCCAGGGGAATATAAATTAGCCACTCCTCACGTAGCATGCGACCCATGTTTCAACAAAGACCCAAGATTCCGCCTTCAACAGAATGGCGTCTCATTAAATACAAGAATGAATATGATAGATACTGATTCTGAACTTTTAAACATTACTAGAGATGCTAGCAGTTGTAGTAAAAAGAAATTCAACCCTGAATTCAATAAAGCTGGACATATCCAGAATTCAAGCGATATGCTCCATTTAACAGAATGTAAAAATTTAACTACTGAAGATACTCGTCTCAGTAATCCACCAGCAACATTAAGAGGAACAGGATGGAATAGATGGGAGTGGTTATGCCAAGACCCACAGGAACGTGTATTAGTTCCATTTGACTATGAAGTTAGCACACGTAATACAGTTCGCGATAATCATCGCCCACTTATTCCTACACCAAAGGACCAGAGCGACAGTCTTCCAACTCCTAGTAACGAACCTATTAGAAATGAAATTGCTCGTGTTCAAGGAGTCCCAACTGGTCCTCCAAGTGTTCAGTGGAGATCATTAGATGAAATTAGACGTTATTAAACAGTATAGTCATTAATACTAATAATACTATAATAATTACTTGAGGAACTAAATAATTCATTAAGTTATCTTTTTCTCTTAATTTTATTAATTGTGTATCTATTAATAATAAAAGTAATATACTCCATATTATTGGAAAACTCATATTTTTATATATTTTTAAGTCTTTTACGAACAATAATGGAATTAAATAACTTAGTGTAACCAATATCTTTGTTATTATAAGACCCATGCCTGCCTTTAAAGGGTTATTGCTATTATCATTAGTATCTCTAGCTTTTTTAGAAAACCATAGACTATGACCCTCCGATAATCCATCACTTAATCCAAGAGAAACAATAGCAACAATTATTACACGAAAACTAGAAGTTACTTGTGATAACCCTCCTAATACTCCCATAGTAGTTAAAACACCACTATTTACACCATAAAACAAACCTTGTCTTGTATCGCGGTCTAACATTTTATTATTTTTAATATAAACTGATAAAAAAGTTATTAAAATTGAAAATATAAAGTAATGTCTAGTTATTACTAGAAGTGATGACCGATTTAGTGTATTTTACACCAGAGTTAATATATGACCCAAAAAGAAAATCCTTCTTTACAGATGAAGAAAAGTCTATTAATCATAGAAATTGGCTGACAAATTTTGAAAACTATGGATATTCACCATTAGATGAAGTTTGGAAACCGCGTTTGGAGAAGAATTATAGTAAGATTGGTATTATTGAATGTGGCAGTGAAGGTGACTGTTTGTTTTACGCTATTGCCGAAGCACTTAATTTTGAAAATATGAAATCAAGGTCTAATGAAGATATTCACACAGTTGATTCACTAAGAGAATTGGCCTCATCATGTATAACACCAGACAATTTTCCTCTTATAATTGAGAGTTATCGTTTAGAAGCAGAAAGTTTCGATTTTAATGGTGATTGGGATCCAAATGATATTGAAACACCAGAAGACCTTAGAACTGAACTTGTTATACCAGGAAATAATTATTGGGGAGATATAATAGTGCTTCAGTTACTTCAAGAGGCACTAGGTATTAACTTCATAATTTTTAGGAGCGATGCTCCACTGTTGTATCCTACTGCTACTGAAAATACTAATTACGAAAAAAGTATTATACTTTACTACGAAAATAACATTCACTTTAAACTATTAGGAGTATTTCAAAGTAATAATCTTTTCACAGTTCAGAAAACGAATAAGCTGCCTAATTTTATTAAAAACATAATAGTTGAAGATACAAGGAATTATTAATAGTCTAAACTCAATATATTTGTATGTACATGGTCTAATGGTTTCAGGGTGAATTCAGGTTGAGATTCGTCTTCACTTTCACTATCAGAGAAGTAATCGTCGTGAATAGGACCATGTGGTAATTTGATTCTAGGTGGAAAATTAGTATTATCAGGAACATTTGCTACAAACATTTTTTTATTATTTAGAATGTATTTCAGCATTAACCAACTTTTATGACCTAATGTTTTATATATGTTATTTTGAATACTGGCACTTCCTATAAATGTGAAGTTTCCTTCGCCAATATATGTCCAAAGAAATCTATTTTGGATGCTAATTGAGCCTTCGTATATAAATTCTAATTGTATACATTTTTTACTATAGTTGTAATACCGAAATACTATAAAATGGCGACTAAATTCGTCACATCCTCTCATAATTGGCGAAGACATTTTGCTTTTTATTTTTTCCCAGGGGTCATGGCGTCCCCCTATATAATTTCTATCCATAGTATACAAGCGATTAATTAAATACCACTTAGCTCCATATAGCACTGGTAAATTCAGCATTTCCTCTAGTCCTCCAAATGCTTCAATCATTGTATCAGGATATATGTTTTTATAGACAGCATTTGTTAATTTTTGTATATATTTCCACTCATCAATGTATTTTTCATTTTTATGTTTGACATACATTATACTGTAATGTTGTCGTATTTTCCTAACAATACTAGTATCTCTAAAATACATTTGAAATTTCCTTGAAACTTCACGATAAGTAATAAAATGTTTAAAGTCTAAATTATCATATGGGATTAAATATGGTATAATAATGTTACTCACAAATATTTCGTGAGGAATAGAATAGATAGAAATATTAGTCATACTTATTAATTACTCCGTGTTATTTCTTAAACTGTCTATATAAATGTTATTCAATGCTTCATTTAAAAAGTTGAAAATCCGCAATGAGACGTTTGGATTGCTAAATTTATACTGGAAAAACTTAGGTTTTAAATTAGGATATCTTACATCAAAAACAATGCTATAGTTTAACAATTTGATGCTGAATATCTTGAAAAATGATATTGTGGTGATATTAATACCATCACTAGAAAAATTAATTGTGCGGTTATCCATTCTTAGTCTAAAGAAACCTTTTTTATAACCTAAAGATGGAAAAACGCGGTTTGTTATGTGCCTACAAGGTAAAACTTGGAAGACATAATCTCTACAAATAGGGCAAGTGGCGTTGGATTGAAGCCACTGATGAATACAACCATAATGATATTGATGACGACAGCTCTTTAGTGTAAAAACGCTATTATTACTATCTGTATCATTATTATCTGTAATCAAAGGATCTAAGCAAATACTACATTCCATAATGGATATATTTAAGCAAGAAATTAAATTAATAAGAAAATTAAAAGAAAATAATTGGAAATTAATAAGAAATTAATTGCTATATGCTAATCCAGCCATTCCACTCATAATTCGAAGAACATTGTAATTTAATCCATAAACGAATACTTCAGCACCACTAGCACCTGTTGTAGAATTACTTGTTAAAGTTAAATCTAGTTCTGTATTGTCTAATCTAGAGAAGTTACATGTTCCACTAGGTTGGTAATCTTCTGGTTTTATAGCAAAACTATATACGTTTATTCCTACAGCTGGAGCGCCAGTGTGATGTTGGTATGGTTGAACAGTATTAAAGTAGAAACCATCTCTTTGATTAAAACGGTCATTACCATTTAATATGAGTTTTGCTATTGATACAGGGTTTTTACCTCCATCTACCAATTTTAATCCATTTCCTGTAGCACTAACTAAACCTACTGAATTTTCATCCTCTGGTTGTGCTAAATTAGGACCGAATAATTGTTCTAGTGTTCTATCATCATACAGATTAGTCCCACCTGTTTTTGTGTAACCCTGAACATCACCATATCCTACATTACTATTAGTAGCAGTGGCAGCACTATAGGTATCCCAAGAGTTACTACTAGAAGTTAAAGTTCCTGTAGATTTTACTGTAGGAATACCCCAAAGTAAATCACTATTGTGTTTACCACCTCTTAAACCAGGTCCATAGTAACTACTTGGTGTGCCTGTAAATCCACTGTAATCCCAAGCATCTGAGTAGTTGAAGTATTGGCGGCCACCGCGTGGCTGACTGTAATTTTTATTGCGATGAATCTTTGGTTGAACAGTCCAAACTATTTCTTTAACTGGATGATTAAATTTGAATTTAATATTGCTTTGTGTAGTTCCAGTTGAAACAGTCGCCTGTTTTCTTTGAACTTGTTCTATAAGATATTCGTGTTGAACTTGAGAGAATCTGCGTCTTTCTGCTGAATCCAGGAAAATATAATCAGTGTACAAGAATACATTACCCAATTCAGGTTTTGTTGAAAAAACATCCTGACCTATAGAGTTATTGTAACTATTTGTAGTTGAATTGTCTTGTTTAGTAGCCCAGATACAGTCATCCAATCCTCTAAATTTAACACTCATCTTTACATCGTGATGTTGAAGTGATATAATTGGTAGTGCTAATCCAGGATGTCTATTAAACCAAAACTGAAGTGGTATATAAAGTGTATATTCATCAGTTTTTTTACTACTAGCACTAAAATTACAACTCTGTATCTGTGTTAATTTAGGGACATTTCCCACCATTTCAGCATAGGCAGAACCTTTCTCAGAGGTTTGTGTTAATTCATTCCATACGTGGAGCCAGTCACCATAGTGTATGTCTATCTGCTGACCACCAATAGTTAATTCTACGTGTTCGATTAGAATGTGTCCTAACCAATTTAACCAACGGAATGCTATATATTCACCGCTTTCGCCTGATGTACCTACAATCAAATCTACGGCAGGAATTGTTATCTGAAGATATTGCTTATGGATTAAATCACCACTTCTATCAATGACTGTAGAGATTTCATTTCCAAAATTTGTAGTTCCATTAAATATATTTTTGATTGATTCGATAGCAAAGTTAGTGTGTCTTCTATAAACGCTCTTAAAGAACGTAATTTGTGGATTTCCAGTTAAGTACATGTCCTGGGAACCATATGCGACTAATTGTATAAGACCTCCTCCCATTTGTAATATATATTATAAAATAATATAATATTCTTTAAGTTATATACTTAAAGATTTTTTTAATTTAATTTTTATTACTTGACTTAAGTATGTCGTTCAAAACGAAAAATAAGAAAAAACTAGTTGTTGATACTAGAGTCACCCTACAAGCTAAGCATGAGTTAAAAGTGTCTTATTTTAATGAAAAGAGAGAAACTAAAAATACCCTGAATAGAGATTTGGAAATTCTAGAAAATAGATTAAGAGAATATACTCCTGAAAAAACTAACGATTTTAATATAGATAAGAAAATGGAGTTGATAGACGAAATAAATGATTTAAAAAAAAGTATAAGTGAAATAGAAAGTAACCGTGAAGAAATAGATTACTTACTAGATACTGGGAATATACTGTTTAATTATGCCGATAATGGCAATAAAAAAAATACTCCAAAAATGAAAAAGAAAAAATCGAATGAAGGAGATTTGAGGAAAGTTATTGCTAAAAAATCAGTAATGGAGTATTTTTCACGATATAAAGAAAAAACATCAAAACCGGAGGAATCAGTAAAAGAACCTGAAACAAAGTATAAAAGTAAAGCAAAAATGTATGAAGATTACCTATTATTGACCGATGAAAATTTCGAAAATTTAAATATTGAAAAAAACCAAACAATTGACATTTGTCAGAAATGTGGAGTTGAAAAGACTTTGTATATGAGTGAAGGTAAAATGATTTGTAATAAATGTGGTGATGAATCTTTTATATTAATAGACTCAGATAAACCTAGTTACAAAGAACCTCCTAGAGAAATAAGTTATTTTGCGTATAAGCGTATAAACCATTTTAATGAATGGTTAGCACAGTTTCAAGCAAAAGAATCTACTGATATTCCCCAAGAAGTATATAACCAAATTATTTCAGAGTTGAAAAAAGAAAGAATAGAGGATATGAAGAGTCTAACACCACCAAAACTTAGAGAAATATTAAAGAAATTAAAGAAGAATAAATACTATGAACATGTTCCTCATATAATAAATAGACTAAACGGGGAACCACCACCAACTATTTCTAGAGAAACAGAGGAAGAATTACGAAGAATGTTCAAAGAAATCCAGATTCCGTTTCATAAATTTTGTCCAAAGAGTAGAAAAAACTTTTTAAGTTACAGTTATGTTCTTCATAAGTTTGTTCAATTACTTGAATTAGATGAATTCATTGAATGTTTCATTCTATTAAAGAGTCGCGAAAAATTACATCAACAAGATCAGATTTGGAAAGATATATGTAATTATTTGAAATGGGAATTTATTCCTAGTGTTTAATTATTTTATTTTTTTTATTAGAATAAATAAAATGGATTTTAGTCAAATCATAAATATACAAAAAAATGAAAACAATAAATGTGTAGTTTTTAGCATTTTTGCTGGATATTTTACAAAAAGAAAGAATTGTGATTATGATGATTTTATTGAATATATTGACAAGGCTATGAATACTTGTGTTACCACTTCTGAGAAATTATATAATACTAGAGAGATTGTGTTATATGTTGATTTGAAAAAGACATACATAAAAAATATGGATACAGGAATGTTTAAAAAATTAATTCCTTTTTTTGAAGATAAATATCCAGATTGTATAAATAAGATAGTAATAACAAACATTCCCGGATTTTTCAAGATTTGTTACAATATTGTGAAAGTATTTATTCACAAAGATACTAGAAAAAAGATATTTTTTGAGAAAAAGATTAAACAAGGTGATGATACTAGTGTTACATTCTCTAATAACTTAGAAGATTTAGAATTATTATAATTATCTACTTTGTTTTTATATAAATTGTTGGAGAAATCATGTCTAACACAGCAAATACTGTAGAAGCTACTATTCCTATATAAAATGCTTCCATTTGAGAAACGTTCGCTTTTATTATCATTTTAGCACTAAAAGCTACAAGTAGAGTTAAAATAGAATACTTTACTAGGCGTCTTAAAACTTCACGATGATTAACACGCATTTATAATATAATTAGAAATTAAATCACTTAAAGCATTTTTTTATATATTTAAATATCCACAATATAAATGACCAGTAAAAACACAATCCCAACAGCAGAAGAAGATTACCTTGAGGTAGATGATAGAATTGGAGGACAAAACTATGTTTGTATTTCATTCGTATCACCCGAAGACGTCTTAAAACAGAAAGAGTTTTATCTTTTCCATCGTTTTATGACACAGGTTTGTGGTGAGGTAGAATTTGCCTTAGACCAGAAATTAAAACCACCTGAAGGTTCTACAGAAGAAGCAAAAGCTGAATATGCTGGTATTAATACTAAATTTGTAGAAGCTACTAAAACTGAGTTAAGAAACTTCATTCGAGAAACCTATGATGGATTCAAAGGAAAATATGAAGATTTTAAATACAAACACGGTGAAAAATTAGATGAGGAATACAACAAAGAGTGTGACTTCAAAACAAATGTTCGTGGTGTTAAAGTAAGAGGTGTTTTCGATACATATGGTGAGGCAGAAAGAAGAGCTAAAAGACTTCAGGCAAAAGACCGAAGTTTCCACGTATTCGTAGGACAGATGGGATATTGGTTACCATGGGACCCTTGCGCTGATAAGGTAGCAAATGAAGAATACCTAGAAGAAGAGTTGAACACTCTAATGAAAGAGTATAAGTCGAACGAAGTCCGTAAAGACCTCTTCTATGAAGAACAAAAACGCGAAAAACAACAGGATGCTCTAAGGGAAAAAATGGCTGCTGATGAAGCTAAGAAAAAAGCCGAAACAGAAGTGTCACTCGATAATGCCGAACAGGTTTCACAAACAGTAGATTCATTAGAAACAGAAGACCCATGGATGAAGTCTAAATTTGTTGAAGCTCCAGCAAATACCGAAACCGCCGAGACTGAAGCTGCCGAAGCTGCCACTGAAACAGCTGTTAAAGAAATCTAAGTATATTTAAATGAAGACTATCGCAATTTTTTTCTTTGTAATTTTATTAGTTTATTCAATAGTAAATTATAAATTCTATGATTTTAACAAAAGAGAAACTATTTATTCAGTAGAATATCGTCCTATTCCTTACTCGGCACACGATATGTTAAATGAAAACAACATAAATTCGCAGGTGAATACATTCAGTAGCACAGCGTACGCAGATTTATATACTCCAGAATCTGTGCCTGAATAATTAAAATATATAATCCATAAAAAAATGTAGGAATTATAATAATGAAAGCATTAACACTATTTCTTTTTATATTAGGAGTAACCATGCTAACAATAGGTTATATGGATATTTATTTGAAATCACAGAAAGCAGACCGACAAATTGAATACAGATTTGTACCAAGAGACGTATTCACTGAAATTTCAAGCACACAGCCTTTATATAATGACCTTTTCTCCGGCGAAGACCCAATTAGAGCACGGGGAAATTTAACCAGTAATTTAGTTTAATTTCTAGGATTATTATATATTAATGCCAAGTTTTAATTTTAATAAATTTATTGGATATGGAAAAAAAAATAGTTTTAATAAATTACAAGAGGAATATAATTTAGTCACTGAATCTTTGAAAAAACCTATTTCTCCAAGAACTAAAAGACGTCTTACTGCTAAAGAACATGAGTTAGCAGAGAAACTTAATAAAAAATTTGAATCAATGTTATTAAAACTGGATATAATGAGTCGTTTTCCATCTCCTAAGACTCAAAAGAGAATTATTAGTGATTATCAACACAAAAAAAGAAAAGAAGAAATATTAAGTAAATTTCCTTCTTCTGAAACTCAAAAGAAAATTATTCAAAAATATTACCAACAAAAATTAAATGAGGAAATATTAAGTCGTTTCCCATCCCCAGAAACTCAAAAACAAAAAATAGATATTTTTCTTAAAGAACAAGAGGCTAAACAACGTAAAGCACTAGAAGCATTAAGAAATGCTAATTCATTAACAGCAAAATCATTAGCAGAGTTTGGTAAAGTATTAGCACCTAGTTCAGTTAGAAAAACTTTAAAAAAAAAAAAATCAAGCAAGGGTGGAGCATTACGTAAGAAGTCACGTAAAGTAAGAAAATCTCGAAAAAACTAAAATCCTTTTTTTACATTAATTAATGGACCGCGTTTCCTACTACTATTAACAATTTCTTCATTTTCATTTTCAGGACTAGCACCAGTTACACCTGGTTTATAGTTTTTATTGTGTGCCATCCAGAAATCAGAGGCACCTATACGGAATTCAGGATGAGCAGATGCTTTATACCAGAAGACTTGGTCCTCTAATTTGTTACTCTTAGCATTGTTGTGAATTACTAGGCATTCATAGTTTTCAGTACAGGCATCCATAACTTGAGCAAATATATCATAACTTGGAAACATACCAGCATAGTGTTCATAGAGTCTTTTTCTATTAGACACAAAATTTTCTCTAAGAATAAAAACATAATCAATATTCGTTCTTAAATTAGGTGGAACACCTAGGGCATACTGCATAGTAATTATAAAAAGTATTTTCCAGTGACGACCATTCATAAAAAGACTACGAATATTAGTATCTCTAATCCATGAATTATCATAGAGACAATCATCCAATATAAGAAATGCCCTTGGATCCACCATCGATTTTCCATAATTATCGTTGTCTGCTTTTATTTTTTGAATTACCATTTTTTGTCGTTTTAAAGTATTTGCTACAATCTCTGGTGTATATTGGTCGTGTATGAAAAGACTTGGAACTATATCTCCATAAAAGGTGTTAGCAGCTTCAGTTCCACTAATTACTGTGCCTATAGGGACTTGTCTATGATGCCATAAAAGGTCCTTAACAAGAAAAGATTTACCTGTTTCACGTTTTCCTATAAACACACATACTTTGTCTGGTGTAATGCTTCTAATATCGAATTTTCTCAGATTTAAATTCATAAATTCCGGTATAATCTAAACAATAAAATTTTTATGTAAACTACACGAGTTTTTATTTAAAGATTAATACAAGACAATTCAATATCAATATAAATGAAACCTAGAGTAATTAAAATACCTGAAAAAGAAGTTAATACTCTTCAACAGAGTTTAGCTGAAACACTAGGATTAGAGAATTTTCAACTGTATTTTCCGGCACTTTCGCTTTGGTTTAATTATTATAATAATGATAGTTACAGACTTTTTACTCTTAATAGTGAATATTTACTCAATTCTATTAAAGAACCATTAGAGAATGAATTTCAGGATACTTATATTAAACATATGTTTGATGCCTCTATAATTCATAATAAAACTGGAGATAAATCACAAGCACCGGTATTTATTAAAATGAATCCTATTTTGGATGTAATTAGTTATTTGAAAAATGATTACAATGTAAATCATACCGAAACTCCTAATATATTTAACTTCGTCACAAATAATAAAATTAATAGCTATCATAACACAGCATATATTGATAACTTTTTTACATATATTGGAAGTAAATATGGTGAAAACGACTTATGTCCTACATTTCCTAAGTATTATGGAGGTTTTATTGGAGTAACTGATAAATATGAGTTTGATTTATCCGAGGAATATGATGATATAAAAGACTCGAATTGGTTTACTAAGAATTTAGACAAATTATACAAAATGCGTATTGTTGAGATTGAAACAGAACTAGATGAAAAAATTGTATTTGATGATTCACCTACTAATTTGAATGGGTCTAGTTCTAGTAATGAATTAGGAAACGAAGGAAACGAAGGAAACGAAGGAAACGAAGATTATGTAGAGAACCTTGACGATGTATTATCTGATGGAGAATGGCAAACAGAGAGTTCTAATTCTTGTGAAAATTCTGGCACAGAAAGCGAAACAAACTCAATTATTAGTCTTAATGGTAGTATTGATATAGATACTGAAATAAACAAAGTGTATTATTGCCAATTCAAAAGATATCCCGTTCAACTAGTTGCTATGGAAAAGATGGAATACACTCTTGAGAATTTAGTAGAAGACCTAGAATATTCTATATCAGAGGATGAGTGGTTCTCTATACTTTTCCAAGTATGTTTTGGATTAAGTGTTGCTTACAAGCGGAATAGATTCGTTCATAATGATCTCCATTGTAGTAATATTATGTTCACTAAAACAGACAAGGAATTCCTTTACTACAAATTTAAATCTAAGGTCTATAGAATTCCTACATATGGAAGAATAACTAAAATTATTGATTTTGGGAGAGCTACATTCGAGGTTGATGGAAATCTTTTCTTCAGTGATGTGTTCCGTAAAAATGGTGATGCTGAAGGACAATATTCATTTCCATATAATAACAAGTTACGAGACTGTAAAATTAAACCAAATCCTAGTTTTGATTTGTGTAGATTAACAAAAACTATTATAGATTATGTAGAACCAGATGGTGATGTGTATCGTCTTCTGGAATTATGGAGTAGAGATAAATACGGCAATAGTCTTCTAGAGCATGATGATGATTTTGATTTGTATAGAATAATAGCAAAGAATGTTAGAAGTGCGGTTCCAGTAAAACAATTGGAGAAGAAGGTATTCCAAAGATTTATTTCACCCGAGGAGGAAATACCTGATGGAGAAGTCTTATACAAATATTAATTAAAAATTGGGGTCACCAATATTGACATTGTTGAGGTCTATCTCAGATAATTCAGTAGGTCTTGACATTGACATCGGCATTTGTGGAACATTTGATGGTTGTGCTCTCATTTGTACCATAGGATGGTTTGGTGCTCTATATG
>Ga0206125_10003974_pt1 | contig 13549 bp, 14 predicted proteins | sample Helgoland_Spring_4_FD_148598 | JGI IMG/M metagenome (GOLD analysis project Ga0206125, IMG submission 148598) | Pelagic subsurface seawater microbial communities from Kabeltonne, Helgoland, North Sea - Helgoland_Spring_Bloom_20160331_1 | ecosystem: Environmental > Aquatic > Marine > Epipelagic ... | reverse complement strand
TAGGAAGTTAGTAATATCGGCGTATATTTACGTGCGTAATTTGGAGGAGTTATTGAAGGGTGGAGATCCGCCGCAGGGAATATAAGTACAAAATATGAAATGTAATATATAGGAAAAAATTTAAGGCAAGGGGAGGGGGGGTATTTTTCCAAGTAAATTGGTAGGGGATGTATCCCCAAAGATATAAGGACAAGATTTAAGCCAAAGAGAGAGGGGGGAGATTCTCCCCAACCCGCCGAGGGAATATAAGGGACCAAGTACATAAATAGGGGGAGTAATCGAAGTAAAGTAGAGGGGGGTATGGGGGTGTCCCCCTAAAGATATGGACAAGATTTAAGCCATGTAAATTAGAAGGGGGTATGGGGGTGTCCCCCACTCATTTCTCGTTTTCTCACTCATTTCTGAGTTGGCATGAAAACGAAGATTCTATACTATCATTTAAATAAGTATTAAAATTTAAATGATAAAATGAAGGGTGCGAGATTGTCGTCTACAAGAACTCAATAATTGGGGGATATAGAGGGGGTATGGGGGTGTCCCCCACACGAATAATTGAAATAATATACGATAGACCAAAGGATGAATATACAGGGGACATAACAAAATAACATGCAACTAGGAACGTTATTACGTAAATTAGGGGGAGGAGGTCCATTTTTACGAATCATATTTTATATCTGTTTATCATTTATATTTAAATCATTTTCATTTTTAATTTCACACTACATATTTTAATAATAAATTTTAATAATAAATATAATATAAGAAGGGCTTAGAGGGAAGGTGGCAGCCCGAAGGGCTTATAACCTTAGTTATAGAAGGGAGTGTCCCTTGTCCGGGGTTTTCTCTCTATTTTATTTTTTTTATTTTGCAAAATTTAAAATTCCCCAAAACTATAAAATCAATAGATTCAAATCCTCATTTCCGATTTTATAAAATATTTGTAAAATTTGCAAAAAAAAAAAATCGGGTTCAGACTGAGTTCCTGCAAAAACCCAAATTCTGTAAATATTTTTGTGATGACAAAAAAAAAGTACTTTTTTGCGTAAATTATTTAGGAACTTTTTTTGTTAGTATATTATACTAATAATGACTAATAATAAGGTTCCAAAAAGTTCAATAATTTTTGAATGTAAAATTTGTGATTATATTACGAGTAGAAAAAGTCAATACGAGCGACATTTGGGGACACCAAAACATAAAATACTAACAAATCCTAATAAAAAAGTTCCAAAAAGTTCCAAGAAATATATTTGTGGTTGTGGAAAAATTTATAAACACGCTTCTTCGTTATGTGGTCATAAAAAGAAATGTAAACATGAGGAAAAGGTGGAAAATATTCAAGAGGAAAAAAAGAAAGTAGAATATGAAAAAATAATAAATACTTTAATAAACGAAAATAAAGATTTACATAAAACGATGAGAGAGATGATACCAACGATAGGAAACAACAATAATAATAGTCAATTTAACATCAATGTATTTTTGAATGAAGATTGTAAGGATGCCCTAAATATAAAAGACTTTGTTAGTTCTCTTCAATTACAATTAAAGGATTTAGATAATACAGGGAAGTTAGGATTCGTGGAAGGGACAAGCAAGATATTTATAGAAGGATTGAATAAATTAGAAATTACGAAACGTCCGATTCATTGTAGTGATATAGAGGAAGAAACGTTGTACATAAAGGACAATGATACATGGGAAAAGGAAAACAAGAACAACGACAAGATGAAACAGGCAATAGATGATATTACGGAACAGAACATGAAACAAATGCCAGAATGGGTAAAAAGGAACCCAACCTTTGCGAACGATGAGGAATATTTAAAAGTAATATCGAATATCATGAATGTAATGGACAACAACAAACAGAACAAACAAAAGGAAAAAATAATCAAGAATGTTGCAAAGGAAACATTGATAGATGAATAACCCATCCAATAGAGGGGATTTCCCCATCCCTAAATCATCACCCATTTCTCGTTTTCTCACTCATTTCTGAGTTGCCATTGGAACCTAGATTCTATACCTCAATAAAACCCAAGTTATAGAGGGGGTTAGAGGGTTTCCTCCAAGATTTCACACTACTCCACACCTACATTTTATAGTTCCGTTGAGACCAAGATTTACACTACAAATTTTATATTCAAATACTTATTTTAATATTATCCTTGAAAAGAACTTAGAAGGGCGGCGCCATAACCCTAGATTACAGCCTTTTAAATCATCACCCATTTCTCGTTTTCTCACTCATTTCTGAGTACTATGAATACCTAGATTTCACACTAGGCCCTTTTACTCAAATTTTTGACTTTAGATAGATCCGTTGAATAGTTCCGTTGGATTCGCGGGTATACAAAAGGTACCCATTCTACACTCCAAGATTAACCTCATTCTACACTCTAATTCTACACTCTAATTCTACACTCCAAGATTAACACCATTCTACACTCTAATTCTACACTCTAAGATTAACCTCATTCTACACTCCAACTCTACACTACAGATTTACACTCTAATTCTACACTACATGGGGTATGGTAAGCACAGCAAGTTCCCGCAAAAAATTGATTCGATTATTTAATTAAAATAGTATATAATTATAGAAGCAAAATGCTAATGTTTACTGAAGAAAACTGCAAAATGGCCATCGACATTATGGATAATGATGAAAGAAAGGGTATGGAAATGATGATGGATTTATTGAATTCTTATCAAACAAAATATGAGATAAAAAAAGAAGAAATTGTTGATAAATATTTTCGTAAGGATACTAAATTAATATTCCAATTATTACATACTGGTCTAGCAAGTGATAAAATGATAAAAGAAATGAATGAAGAATTTACAGATAGTGAAATAGATAAAAAAGATAAGGAAGAATATATGAACTTCACAGAGAACATTAAATTTGTATTACAAAAAATAGACAATGTGGATTTACGAAATCCTGATGACGAATTTTCATATAATTGTTCCCAAGCGATATCATTTGTAAATAAAAAGAATGAAGATATGAAAGGATTAAGTGATACGATGAAAAAATTATCTTTCGCATTAGAAGGATTGGGGGAAGCATTAAAAAATTTACCGAATGATTTAAATAATCCGACAGCGACACTTGTCAATCCAGAAGATGATGACGATAGTGAATAAAATAAAAAATAAATCCAATAAAAAATACATTATAACAATATTTACAACCATTTTTATTTGTTTTTTGTTTTTTGTTTTTTTGTTTTTTTGTTTTTTTGTTTTTTGTTTTTTTGTTTTTTTGTTTTATTTTATTCACTAGTAATTGCGTTTTGCTCATTAATCAATTCAATCATCTTATCATCTACATACTTACCCTTTTTTTTATCTTGCATGATTTTAGCAATTCGATCAGCGATAGGACAACCATATACTGGTTTCGTATTTTTCACCAACTGAAACCATCTCTCTTCAAGCACCTCTTGCCACTCACGTTCTAATACTTCTTCCTCATCGTCTGATTCTTCATCCACGAATAATTCTCTGGCGAGCGCTAAATCTTCATCAGTCCATTCATTGTAAGGAAGTATCTTCCGCGCGCCGTCAATAACACGGCAACCTGGAAGCGGAGGACCGAAAGCTTCGGACTCATATTCGGACTCAATTTCTGAATCATCTTCGGGTCTGGCTTCAGACACTGCATCCACAGGGTCAACTTCATCTGGATAAGGTTCATCTGGATAAGGTTCATCTGGATAAAGTTGAAACACGTTATTCCAATATTGATTTGACATTGACATATCTGTTTTTAGGGGGATTAAATTCCAACATTGTTTTCAAAACTGATCAATTTTTTCATTTTGACATTTTATGTGCAACAATTCGTTCCTTTTAAAAAATAGTAAATAAAATGATGTATTTTCTATTTTTTTACAATATTAATTATTTATGGGTTCAGATATAGGTTCAGATATAGGTTCAAGATCTGGTTCTGGTTCTGGTTCTGATTCAACTACTTTGGGTGGTTCATCACAACATCCAGCTTTCTCTGTAAAAACTCTTCTATCGATAACTCTACGAACATTTTTTGTATGACGACCAACTCCTAAAGATGAGAAATTAATAGATGCTTGTCCTCTTCCGGCAACCATATTTACTTTACGTCCAGCAGGCATTATATATATAATATAGTTATTAATTTTCCTTGTTTTCTCTCTAGAATAATTTTATACCTTTTATTTTTTATTTCTATTTCTATATCTATTTATTTCTTTCATTTTATATGTTGAAGTTTATAATATAATAATATAGAATTACATATTCCTACAGAAACGTTTGCAATTATTACTGGATATAATTTGAAATAAATAGAATAAGGTATCATTGCTAATATAGCAAACATATTCAGTATTAAGAATTCTATTGAAAGATCATCTGTTTTTTCTGTTTTAATAGTTAAATATACTTGTGGTATTAACATAATTCCTACTATAATTGAACCAATATAACCAAAAAGATTATACATGAAATCCCGGGACATCATGTTTATATAATAATATAAGTTATTTATTCTTTTTCCTTTCCTTTTTTTCTTCTCCCTCTTTTCTCTCTAGATTTCTTTTTTCATTTTATAAAAATAAAAAAGAAACAAAATAGAACCTCACTAGTTCATCCAATTCTACATTCAGACCAATTAATTTTATAACTACCTTTGCTTAAAATTAAGAACCAAAAAAAGAACACTAATATAAGCATTAGTCGAATGAAAAAATTGGGTACAAATAATATCAATTCACTAATTATAATATGATAAATGATCATTATGAACAACAAGTACAAAATGCCTTAAAAGTAATTAAAGAATTGGAATATGAAGAGTTTGTTCGCGATTTTGATAATAAATCAACCGGATTCATGTGGTCTACCGATCCTAGAACAACAGAAATCGGAAATAAATTATTGGAGGATGGGCATTCGGGGGCATCCTTTGCATATACCCTACGTGAATGTCAAAGAAGATTAAAAAAATAGTGGGCACACTTAATTGTCTAATTGTCTAATAATTAGAGATAAACAAATTATAATAGCTCATAACGCGGTAATTTTGTCCATAGTTAAAAAAAATCATAATAACGTTAAATTAATTCAAGATGAAAACAAGAAACACAAAACTTTATATTATGTTATAATATAAAGAAATGACAAATTGTAATGATTATTTAGATCATATTGAATCAGTATTTAAACAAGTAAATGAAAAATACAAAAATAATACTGAAGGGGAGATTAATACCATGTATAAAGAAGAAGAAACAAAATACCTGACATCAAATGTTAACGAAAAATTTGACAATTTATTAAAAGAATTTAAGAATGATGTAGAGGGAATCGATTTTTGTGCTAAATTAATAGAAGCCAAGTTTGAAAATAATGGAAACATGGCAATTGGTTTAAATTTCGCTCTTGTTAATTATTTAAAAGAACAACAAAAACCTACTTCGGTTCCCGCCACACCACAAAAATCAACATTAATGGATTCAACAGCATCTTCGCGGGCTAAGAATCAGAATGGTGGTAATATAGTTGGCCGCGTATCTGCGTCCCCTTTGGTACATGCTGGTTTGAGCTGGTACAGCGTCTGGGTTATCACTACCATTGCTATGTGTCCACCACTAGCAGCAAATCTGATGTTAATACCAGCCATAACACTTACTATAAGGGCATTTTTTGCAAGTATTCCTGATTCTAATCCACCTATGACCGATAATGAAAGAGCCTACCGCCTAGAAACGCGGCGAGCAGGCGGAGGTCCCAAAGATGAAAAAGATATATGTAAAGATATCGACGAAATGATAAATGTATTACCTAAACACATAAAACAAACAATTGATAAGCAAGTTGCCGAAACGCAAGATACCAAACCAGAATTAATTACAGCTGCCGACACCACTAGCATGGAAGCCATAAGACGGAGAGCAGCAGAAATAAGAGCAAAAGAAGCAGCAAAAGGCGGAAGAAGAAAAACTCGTCGCAATAAGAGAAAAGGTGGAAGAAAAACAAGAAAAAGTAAGAAGTCAAGAAAGAGCAAGAAATCAAGAAAATCCAAGAGAACAAAAAGAAAGACAACAAAACGTCGCCGTCGTTAAAAAAATCATAATAACGTTAAATTAATTCAAGATGAAAATTCTTGAATTAATTTATAATCCTATTACACAATAATATTAGGCGGTTGCCATAATCTATTAGTAGTTTCTAGTGGCGACATTTCACCAGCAAGTAGTCGTATTTCTTCATTGACTTCATGAAATTCTTCAACGTATCTTTTTGCAAAATACAAATTTTGCATGGTATCTCTTAAAATATTATAATTAATTAGATGGTCAAAGTAGAATGTGTTTCCCGTTAATTCATCAGCATAATATCCATATAAATCCCGACTATAAGTATTTGCCCCATAACTATATAACAATCGAATAACATTTCTATTTTTGGACCATAAAGAAGCGACAATTAAGGCATTAAAAATATTTTCGCGTTTATTTTCTGGTATCGAATCGATTGTTTGCTGATTAGAATAACATTCAATAGAATCACGAATATTATTTTCAATAGGAAAATTAACAATAAGATTCACACCAATAATTCCGTGGTTCCGGTATAATAATTCCAAATAATATTCCAAATGACTATAACTATGATACATTATAATAAAATGCAGCATTAAGACTCTTCTAAGATATAATGGCTGTTCAGAAAATACATTTTCAATAGTAGAAATATTAAAATCATGATAATTTTCATGAGTAAACATTGAATGTAAATAATCATCTTTCACATTATCAAGTGATTTTAAATTATAATCTTCTAATACTCCATCATCATTCACAACCTCTCCGCCACTTACAACAGCTTCTTCCTGTGCTTCATCGTCTTCCTCCAGTGCTTCTTCCTCCAGTGCTTCATCATAATCATAATCATCTACTTCAGTAAAATCCACAATACCTGTAAATCCACGAAATACATTCCTAGTATTAATATCATTAATATCATTCATAATTTCCGTAGTATTCAAAACAGGAACAATACTCATGTTTTCTCTCTATAAAAAAAATATGGATTTATTATTAAATCAATTTTATATTATAACAAAAAAATAAAGTTAATTAAAAGAGTATGATAGAAGCAAAACAAAAATAATTATAACTAACTTAAAATAAAATATTATATATATATAAAGACATAATATGGGATTATTGCTTTCATATGTATATACCGAACGCACGCATAATGAAATTATTGTAAAATGTTTTAATTGTAATAATATGATCAAGGATATACATCGTGTGCAATGTAAAAATTGTGTATATATATCCCATATTAATTGTCAAATAAAACAAAAACATAAAAATAAGTGTATAAAATGTAGTAAAGATTTAACGATAACGTGTAAATAATAAAACTTAATAAAATTTAATAAAATTTAATAAAATTTAATAAAATTTAATAAACTTAAAAATAAATAAATAAAAATAAAATTTAAAGAAATGCTACTAGTATACTATGAGGAGCTCTTTTAGCTCAGCTGGTTAGAGCGTCGGTCTTATGAGCCGAAGGTCATGAGTTCAAGTCTCATAATGAGCAATCCATATCAACATACAGCAAATTTCCAAAATTTATAATTTAAATAAAAAAACGTTGATAGCAAAAAAAAATAATATAACGCATCGTTGTCCGAGTGGTCTAAGGAGCCAGACTTAAGACCTGGTAGCGTAAGCTGCGAGGGTTCGAACCCCTCACGATGCACATTATGGGGGCGTAGCTCAAGTGGTAGAGCGTGTGCTTAGCATGCACAAGGTAGTAAGATCGATACTTACCGACTCCATTTTCCCGTATAGTCTAATGGTTAGGATATGACCCTTTCAAGGTCGGGGCCGGGGTTCAATTCCCCGTACGGGAATGATAGCTCTTATAGTGTAGTGGTTATCACTCAGGACTTTGAATCCTGAAACCCGAGTTCGAATCTCGGTAGGAGCTCTTATAGGATATGTTCTACAACCAATAAAATGGTATATCCCAGAATGCTCTGAATAGTAGTGTATCGAGGTGGCGCAGAGGCAGCGTGTTGGGCTCATAACCCAAAGGTCGGAGGATCGAAACCTCCCCTCGATAGTTATAAATTTATTATATAAAACCCTTAATCCTTAATCCTTAGCCCTTGTAGCGCAATTGGATAGCGCGTACGACTTCTAATCGTAAGGTTGCAGGTTCAAGTCCTGTCTGGGGTGATAAAAATTTTAACATAAGCTCTGTTAGCTCAGTTGGTTAGAGCGTGCGACTGTTAATCGCGAGGTCATAGGTTCGAACCCTATACGGAGCGGATTTTTTCTTATTTAGTGTATTTAATTTAAATACTTTATTATGACTCCTCCGAGCATAGCTCAGTGGTAGAGCATTCGACTGTAGTGGTTTTAAAATTTCGTAAATCGAAATGTCGCTGGTTCAATTCCAGCTGTTCGGAACATTTTTTATCAACAATTTTTATCAACAATTTTTATCAACCTTTTATATTTCAATTCATTTAATATATACTTATTATATACTGAATGAATATAACTAGAAAGAATAGTTCAAAAAAGAATAAAACAAGAAAAAATACATCAAAAAAATACCAATACCAATTATCAAAATTAATAGTCAAAGGATTATTACCTGTTTCTAATATTCATTCTATAGCTTATAGTTGTTATGGAAATAAAAACGGAAAACCATTATTAATTGTTCATGGGGGTCCAGGAGGTTTATTAGAAGCAAAACATACAAAAGCTTATAATCCAAAAAAATATTTTATTGTGATAGCGGATCAAAGAGGATGTGGTAAAAGTACTCCGTTTGGTGAATTGAAAGAAAACACAACACAACATTTAGTAGATGATTTTGAAAAATTAAGAAAACATTTAAATGTAAAAAAATGGACTTTATCAGGAGGTTCATGGGGTTCAACTTTGGCATTAGTATATGCAATAAAACATCCCGATATCATTAGAAAAATATTTATAAATGGTATATTTTTAGGGAATGGTGAAGAAATCAGAAAGGTTCAAGAAGGTATTGGTTCAAAATTATTTTTTCCAGAAGAATTTGAAAAGTACCAAAATTTTATCCCCAAAAAAGAGCAATCTAATTTGATGAAAGCTTATATGAAAAGATTTCAGGGAAAATATGGAAAAACCGCTAAGAATAAAGCACATATGAATTGGGCTTTATGGGAAAATACAATTAATAGTGTCACCAGAAAATCCAAAAAAACGATGAAAAAAAAATTGAAACAAAACAACTTATACCAAACATTATCGATGATAGAATGTCATTATTTCTTGAATAGATGTTTTCTCTCCAAAAATTATATTTTAAACAACATTCATAAAATAAAACAGATTCCAACGTATATTGTTCAAGGACATTTTGATTTAGTATGTTATCCAATCTATGCATATAAATTACATAAAGCATTACCAAATTCAAAATTATTTTTAACCAATGGAGGTCATTCTAACTTAGACGAAATTAACGAAAAAACAAAATACGAAGTCATGAAAAAATATGACTGAAAATTTCACTGAAAATTTGCACATTCAAAAAAAATTGATTAAAAAAAGGAGCCAAAAAAAATCCAACAAACACGTAGTGAAAAACGAATCCAATTCAAATGAACCCAATTCAAATATTCAAAAATTATTTGGCGAGTGCCAACTTGGAGGTAAAGCGACATCAATTAGAAGGTGTCGAATGGTTATTAGATCAAGAGTTGAATCCTCAAGACAAAAATAACGTGGGTGGTATATGTGCTGATGAGATGGGTCTGGGTAAGACAATTCAAATGTTAGGTTTGATTACAGCCAATTTCAAAAGAAACACATTAATAGTACTGCCGCTAAGTTTATTATATCAATGGGAAAACGAAATCAAGCGGACCTTGAAAGATAAAAAGGATCCGAGTAAAATATTTAACCCGTTGATTTATTATGGTAAGGAAAAGAAAGATATTTCACTAGATAATCTCAAAAAATCTCCCATCACCCTTACAACTTATGGGCAATTGTTAACCGATGGTTGTCTACTAACAAAGATGAGATGGGGGCGAGTTATTTATGATGAAGGTCATCGTCTTCGAAATAAGAATACAAAAATATTTAAAATTCAAAAAAAATTAATTCGTGATTATACATGGTTAGTAACAGGAACACCGATTCAAAATAAACCCAATGATATTAAAAATCTATTTAATATCATCGGTTTACAAGATATTCGTAAAAAATATGATGAATATATTTTATCATATGTTTTAAAAAGAACAAAAGAAGAGTGTAATATCCGTTTGAAAAAATTAAAAATCGAAAACAGAATAGTCAAGTATGAAAAAGGAAATACACATCAAGAAAAGAGAATTAGCAAAGAATTACATGGTCGATTAACTTTTATCGAAAATACACAATTACCAAAATATATTAGTAATTATTTATCGAAACAAGAGACATTAATATTAATCATGAGATGTCGTCAGATGTGCGTCATGCCATCATTGATAAAAAAGTATGTCCATACATTATCGGAAGAAGTAGATACACTAAGTTTAAAAAATAGAATCCCATCCGAATTATCTAGAATAATAATGACTTATGTATCAGAAGATGATTGTTATTTATTCAACGAGGCGATCAAGATGAAAAGCAAAATGAATAAAGTATGTAATGATTTGAAACAAAATAAAAACACGAAGAAATCCAAGATATTGTTTTGTAGTTTTCGAAAAGAAATCGATTATCTCTATGACCAAACAACCAGTATGGGATACACCGTCGCCATAATAGATGGTCGCACTTCAAATGATCAACGTAAATCAATATTGGAATCAGGATCAATATATGATATTTTGATATTACAAATCAGTAGTTGTTCGGAAGGTCTAAATCTTCAATCTTATTCAGAGATTTATATTACTAGCCCGAACTGGAATCCTGCAATGGAAGACCAGGCAGTTGCTCGTTGTCATCGCCTAGGGCAAAAAGAGAATGTGAATGTATATAGATATGTCATGGAGAATTTCGATGAGGAAGGGACACAAATATCGCTAGATAGTTATATAGAACGGATCCAAAGTAATAAGAGGGAATTTTATATATAGGGGGACACCCCCATACCCCCTACATGGACAAAAACCTCAGTCCCAAAAAAAAAGAAGATTTATGAATGGAATTCATTAAATTTTTTAATGGGGGGAAGTAATTATTTTTTATATAATATAATAAATATATTATACTAGAAGAATGAAGTGTTGTGTATATACAAGAAGTTTTATGGAACATTCATATATGGATTTTTTTATTGAACATTATATTAAATTAGGATTTGACAAAATTTTTATTTTGAAAAGTGATAATATTGAATATAAATCTCCAAGTGAATATGAAAAACAGGTTTACATACATAAAGTACCAAATTTAGGTGATAAATTATTAAGGTCATGCGAGCATTTAGTTCTGAGAGATTATGAATATGATTGGATATTATCTGTTGATACAGATGAAATTTTATTATTAAATAAGAAATATAATAATAATATTAAAAATTATATTGAAGAAAAAACAAAAATAAATCCAGATATAAATGCATTTTATTTTAGATGGGGTATGGTTGAAAAATATGATATAACCGATACAAATACATTACCATATATTTTAAATAATTATAAAATTTTTACAAATGGTCATATTAAATCGATGGCAAAAAAATCCAGTGTAAAAAGTATTTGTCATTGTCATTATGCGGTATTAAAATCATATCATATTTATTTTGAAAATAAAATTTTAACTGCAAATAAAGCAAATCAACATAAAATAAATGAATGTACGTTTGAAGATGAAATTCTTATACATATTCATACAAGAAGTATTCATAATCTAATTATAAAAGCATTATGTACTAGATTGCATGGAAAAGGAGTAAGTTCAAGATCAAAATTAAAAGAATTAATAAATAATTTTGATATAAATCATTCCAAAAATATATTAGATGAATTTAAAAAACATGTAGGTAAAAAGGCGACAATACCTTATGGACATAGTAATGATCCATGTTCTCATTTTAACTCAGAGAAATTTTTAATAACTGATTATAAATATGATGTTATTCATAATAAAAAGGAAGAAGCTATTATTTCAAAATTATTACAAGATAATAATATTAATGAAACAAAGTATTATCAATTTATAAATGAACTTAACAAAATAATAAAAAATGAAAAAAGATTTATGAAATAAATTTATGAAATAAATTTATGAAATAATTTCATTAAATTTTTTAATGGGGAAATAATTATTTTTTAAGAATGTAAATTGACATTTATTACACAATATTTTATAGAAAGTACAATCACTCTTCGCCTGCCATAGATAAAAATCATTATCAAATACAGATTTATATTTTTTCATATAAATATCGGTAGTAAAATCATCACTACATTTTTCTTGAGAACATTTATTACATTTACTAATAATATAAGGTTTAATTTTATGTAATAAAATATCAGGGGGTACTTTATTGCATAAATCGAATATTGACATAATATATTATATTCATATTATATATTATGGAAGACGGAATAGAACAACATCGCTCTATGTTATTAGATTTGAATGAACGAAAAAAGAAAACCGACGAGAAGAAAGAAACCGACGAGAAGAAAGAAACCATCAATTATTTACCGGAACATTCCAAACAATCCACCACCACCTTCTTCTATATCTTTGTCGGCATCAATTTGTTTATCATAGTAATTAGAGGCTTCTCTTTCATGTAACCAATCTGTTTCATCAGATTGAAACCACATAGTTTCAAGATGTCGTATATGTATATCATCTTTTTTACATCCAGATTTTTCTCGTTCTCTAAATGGATCAATAAGAATATCCAAAAAGGGATTTAATTTTTCAGGATCAATCAAATAATCTTGTTTAATTCCAAATAATTTGCGTAATTTTTCATAGATAGTATAATTTTCATTATGATAAGTTTTATAATCGACCAATTTATAAGGACATAAGATATTGCGAATCCAAGGAGTATTGTTAATGATTTCAGCATTCGTAATTTCTTGACGAAACATTTGATCGATCATAGAAAAAGCAGATTTAAGTAATAATATTTCCTTCACGATTTTCTTTTTCTCCTCGAATAGTTTCATAATTTGGAATTTATATTCTCTAGACATAAGCATATTTTTTTTTCGTTGCTCTTTCTGAATAATATTAACAAATCGAATTTCATTTTTAATATTTTTCAATATAGTTATATTTTTTTTTCGAAGATCTTCTATTTTTTTAATAATGGAAAAAACATTAGTATTGTATATAACAGGATATTTATAACGAATACATCTTGGAATAATAAATTGATTCGTCTCTTTAATTTCCGCAATTTTTGTTTCCACTTCTCTTAATTTTTTATCCACAATATCAGTTATGTCTTTATCGTTTTCTATTTTTTTAGTAAGATCATCCTTTGAATCAGAATCTTT
>Ga0206125_10003972_pt1 | contig 13555 bp, 11 predicted proteins | sample Helgoland_Spring_4_FD_148598 | JGI IMG/M metagenome (GOLD analysis project Ga0206125, IMG submission 148598) | Pelagic subsurface seawater microbial communities from Kabeltonne, Helgoland, North Sea - Helgoland_Spring_Bloom_20160331_1 | ecosystem: Environmental > Aquatic > Marine > Epipelagic ... | reverse complement strand
TTCTCGTTTTATCCAGGTAAAAATCTTGGCGCTATGGGAGATGCTGGCGCTATTATTTCGAATGATCTGGATCTTGCAGAGCATATGGCTAAGTTTGCCCGCCATGGTGGCTTGGTTAAAGGGATACACGATATTGAAGGAATTAATAGCCGCTTAGACACCATGCAAGCGGCCATTCTTAACGTCAAGCTCGGTCACATTGAGCGATGGACCGCTCAACGGCAGACCGCAGCTAAAAGATATTTGGAGCGTCTTAATGGTGTAAGCCACGCTAAACTTCCTGCCATTAATCCTGAAAAGACCCATGTTTGGCATTTATTCGTCATTGAGCATGAAGATAGAGATGGGCTAGCGACCTTCCTGAGAGAATCCCATGTTCAGACATCAGTAATGTACCCTATTTCTCTACCATTTCTAAAAGCATACGAACGTTTCAAGCACATACCTAGCGATTTCCCAAATGCTTATTATAGTCAGTCTCGAATATTATCGTTGCCGATCTTTCCTGAGATTGAAGACAGGCAAATCGACTATGTATGCGATTTAATCAAAGAATATAGCAGTCGTATGTGATGCGAGTAAAGTTTACGTGTGACAGCTTCTCTCTTGATTTGGTATAAATTATATGCAGATTCCAGCTATATTAATTAACACCTGTGATTCATATTTAGATGTTTTAGAGATTCAGTTAGAGCTTTTAGAGAAACATGGTTATTTTGATCAATCAGGGATTAAAGTGTATATAAACACGGAAACTAAAACGCTGGAAAAATATTCGGATCATGGAACCATTATTTTCCATAAAAATGGCTTTAAGGCCTGGGGAGAAAGAGTAAGATCATCTCTAAAGGTTATAGAGTGTGCTTATGTACTATGTTTATTTGATGATTATTTTCCAGAAACTAATTTTGATAAAAATGCGTATTTAGATCTTTTAGATGTTGTTAACTTGAAAAATATGGATTGTTGCTATTTGGCTCCACTTTTAGAACAAAAAAATGAGGATTGTGAAGGTGATCATGCTCTATTCAAGATAAATGATTTACGACCATACAGACTAAACTCTATGGTTGCTATATGGTCCAAAGCAACTCTATTAAGCGTTCTTAAAGATCATGATGATCCATGGAGTTGGGAGGCATTTGGTGGTTATCGAACTGAAGCACGACATCTAAAAATATGGTCGGTCTCTAATGAGTCACCATTCCATTACGTTTATAGCTTTCAAACCGGCGGAGCAGTTTATAGAGGTGGCTGGGCTCTGTCAGTGTTAGATCGTTTGGGTCTTTTATTGCATCCCGTGATCATGACCTCAGACCGACCTATTTACAAAACTCTTGACAATACCTCACGCAATATAATTTGGAAGATTAAATTTCTGGCCAAAGGGTTTTTGATTTCAAAAAGCGGAGTTTTCAAGTTTATATTTTCTTCACTGAGGACTAAATATTTTAGTTAGAAGAGCACTAACAAAAATTGATTGGTAAATTAAAAAATGACCTCTGAGTATATAGAAAATAAGTTAAAAGTTGTCATGATCGCCCCAGGGCATGATCACCTTGATCAAAGAGTCCGTCGATCTGTTCAGGTATTAAGAGAACTTAATTTTTCGGTAGATTTATTTTTTGAAAACCATCGGGTAGAAGACAAGATATTAGACAGTAATGTTTATGCCTACGATGCTATTGGCATACTTTCAGTAATTTTTGGATTCAGGGCTACATTTAGCTCAGAGATGAAATCAAAAGTGTCTGAGGCTGATATTATCTATATTCATGATTCTGGGCTTTATGGGCTGAGACTACTTCGCATTTTATTAAAGTTTAATACAAAGGCGATAGTTATCTTTGATTACCATGACTGGGCTGCATGGGAGGTAGTTCATCATTCCAGAAAACTCTCTAGCAATAAATACTTTTTGTCAATTCTGACGTATCTTGCTGAAAAAGTCTTACAGAAAACCTATTTGTTCAGACCTAAAATAGATGCATTAATTGGCATTACCAATTCGCAATTGGAGTGTTTTGAAAAGACATTTGGCTACAAGAGGGAAATTGCTAAGTGTGCTGTCGCAAATACTCGCCCTAAAATTATCGAATTGCAGTATGAATCTGAAGAAATAGATCCTACATTAAATTTAATTTGGATTGGCAATGTCGGACTTGGACGTGGATTTGAGGAAGTGGTATCCATGAGGGATAGTATTTTAAAATCTAACTTAGTCCAGTTTAATGAGATTAATTTGACTGTTTTCGGAAAGGTTTGGGGTAAACAGACTTTTAGTTCTTTAGATGATTTGGATTTTCGGGGGAGCTTTAAAAATGATACTGAGATATATCAAAAAATGCCTCGAACTAGACTTGTAGGGATATTTCAAGGGTGGGATGATACCCATGATACTAAAATAAATGAAATAGCATCCCCTAATAAAGTATATTCCTATCTTAATTTGGGTATTCCGTTTTTGATTAATAATAAACTTACTGATTTTATTCAAGTTGCAAATGTTCCTGATTGTTTTGTGTACAGAGATAGTGGTGATTTTTTGGAAAAAATTGCCTATTTAAATAAAAACTATCTAGAGTCACGAGAACTCGTCCTAGAATTAAGGAATAATGTTAGTTGGGATGCTGATGAATCTCAAAGAATCAAAACATTTCTAGCAGATGTAACTGGTGCACGTTAAATTTATATTACCGTTTTCGATAAATTATCTAAAAGCCCTTTGTCTATGAATTTCTTTACATATACCTCGTATAAACCGCTATATTTGAGTGTTGCTTATTTGATGGGTACATTAATGCTCTTTCACTTCGGGCCGATCAACTATACTGTTGCGAATCCTGTATCCTTTAATTTATATATGTTTTTTTATATTGTCATGTGTTGCCTCGGTTACATGTATGGAATAACAAAAGCTAATTTCTTCACAAGAATTACTAATGAAAAATTAAAGAAAGTTAATTTCTGGATCATTTCTAGCATTGCTTTCATATCCGCATTAATTCTTAATATGAATTATGCGAAGCTTCCGAGTCTTTTCCCATCAAATTTAGTTGACGCGTTATCTGGAAATATCAATATCCTTGACGTTGGTCTTAATTATTATGAGGCACATGCTCGTGCAGAGAGTTATTCTGGAAGTAAGGCGCTTAACATAGGTAACTTTTTCCTTGCTTGGACAAAAATTGTCTTTCTCGCATATGTAATTTTTGAATGGAAATCACTCAATCGTTTTCGACGTATAGTAGTAGTGATTGTATTAATTCCAGTTATGAGTAGCTTGCTGGTAGGTACTAACAAGCCTATTTTCGATGTCATTTTTGTTTTCATCATATGTTTCTGGTTATTGATTATTAGAGGCTCCATTTCTTTTAAACAAAGTTGGAAACCAAGCTTGAAGGCTAAAGTGATGGTTGTATTGCTTGTAAGCACTTTTCTAGTGATGTTTTCTCAATCTATGTCTTCCAGAGGGGCATCGGCAGGATATATCGAATACACATCTATGAATGGTGATATCTCAGTTGAAATTGAGGATGATACCGCACTAAAAGCATTCTATTTAATTGCAACCCATTACTTAGTTCAAGGTTACTATGGTTTCGGATTAGCACTTAATGAATCTTTTGATAGTACTTTCGGGTTTGGACATTCAAAATTTCTTTTGAGGCAAGCAAGTCTATTTGATGAGGATATCGCTGACCGGACATATCAAGCTAAAATAAGTGATAATTGGCATGCAAACCGTCAATGGCATTCTGCTTTCTCTGAATTTGCAAATGATGTTCATTTCATTGGTGTTGGCTTTGTTATGTGGGTGTTATTTTTTTGGATGGCGGTTACATGGAAGTTAGGTGCCGGCTATGGTTTTAGAGAGGCGCTGTATTTCTTGCCTTTACATGGAATTCTTGTGTTTTTCTTACCTGCCAATAATCAAGTTTTCGGGTTTCTTGATTCATTGTCAGCTTATGTGTTTCTGTCGTTAGCTATTTGTATCAGAGCAAAAGTCTCGTTTTGAAAGGGGAAAACTAAATGTTGATTCAATCACTAAAGCTTCTGAAGACCTTAGTTGGGGTCGACTTAAAAAAGAGAGCAAAAAGAGCACAAATTTTGATTATCTTTGGAAGCTTAGTTGAAACTGCGTCTTTGTTACTTGTAATTCCTATCATAACAATTGTTTCTGGAAATAATGACATAACCCTTCGAGCGATAGAGGTAGTCTCAAAATTGGGTGTTACCTTAGATAGCGATAGTTTCCTAAATGCTGTTGTGTGCATCTATATTTTAATAGTAGTCGCTTCAGGGGCCCTAGGAATTATGGCGATCAGATCGTTGTCGACTTTGGCTGCAGATATTGGGGCTAGTTTATCTGTAAAGCTCTATAGTGGGTATCTTGATCAAGGTTATAGTAGGTTTATTAAGAATGACTCTTCATACTATAGCACTATAATCACAGTTGAAGTTGCGCGAATCACTGACAATATACTGCAGCCACTTGCGCAAATAAATTCTAGGCTAGGAAGTGGGGTTCTTATATTTTTGGCTATGTTATTTTATTCGCCGATGATTACTTTGGTTGCAACAGGATTTTTCGCTCTAGCGTATGCGTTGATGTACAGAGTTTTGCGGCCTCGCCTAAGGAAGTATGGGCTTATGCTGTCAGAGGCTAATGCTAATAGAGAGACAGATGTGAAAGATTCTCTGCAAGCTGTAAAAGAAATCAAGATTTATCAGGCTCTGCCGCACCTTACTTCCAAATTTGAAAAGCGCCTACTTAAGTTATCAACATCCTATTCTTCGCTAAACATCTTGTACAACGCTCCGAGATATGTAATTGATTCCCTTATATATCTAGCGTTTGCTTCACTAGTGTTATTTAGTTTAGTTGTGCAGGCTGACATGTCCTCGCTATTACAATACCTAGTATTTTTCGGTATGGCCGCCTTGAAGCTATTGCCTATAGTCCAGCAGATATATGCCTGTATGGCGCGAATACGAGGGAGTTATAGTGTTTTGGAGGTGGTTCATGATGAATTAACGTCAAATGCCAGCAAGGTTTTAAGAACTGACTCTATAGAAGCTGAGGTGCATGAAGCCCGCGAAGGGGTAAACGCATATCCAAAAAAATTCACAGGGTTTGTATTAAACGATTTAGGCTTTAGATATAGCGAGACATCTGATTTTTCTTTGAACCATGTTGATATGCACCTTCCTAGTTCAGGTCAAGTGGCTTTTATTGGACGATCTGGTTCAGGTAAGACTACGTTAGCGGATGTGATTTCTGGTTTATTGAGACCCTCTGAGGGTTCTATAAAAATAAGTGGAAGTCAGTACGAGGAATCCATGATCACCGATGATAATGCCGAGATTAGTTATGTGCCTCAGACAGCCGTTATCGTAAAGGGATCGGTTGCTGAAAATATTGCCTTTGGAATACCAGAACTTGAAATCAATTTTGACAGGGTCAATATTTGTTTGCGAAGCGTTGGGCTTGAAAGCTTTATTTTAGAAGAGCCCAATAGTTATCTTTCTGTTTCATCAGATAATAGTGGCCTTTCGGGAGGTGAGCGTCAGAGACTTTCAATAGCCAGAGCTTTATATCATGACGCTGACATAATTATCCTTGATGAACCTACGAGTGCTCTGGATTCCTATTCTGAAGAGATAATTGTTGGCTTGTTAGAGGTTCTAGCTAAAGATAAGCTAATTATTAATGTTGCCCATAAACTTAATACAATTCGCAATTCCGACACCATTTATCTTTTAAAAGAAGGAAAAGTTGTCGCGTCTGGCAGCTATTCGGAACTAATCACAAGTCGAGAATATGATGCTTATTTAAATGAACAGTAAAATAGATATTAAGGAGACATTATGACAACTTTTGATCACCCCTTAGATGTAACAAAGATTCTTAGAAAAAAGAAAGCACTAAAAAAACATTTACTAACCCATGATGATTTTATAGATAAAAATATTGCTATTTTAGGGGGATCAACGACTTCTGAAATTAAAAATATACTAGAGTTGTTCTTGCTAAAAAACGGGATTAAACCGAAATTCTATGAGTCTGAATATAATAGATATTATGAAGATTCTTTATTTGGAAGTGACGAATTAAATAATTTTGATCCTGACATTATATACATCCACACCACTAATAAAAACATAATAAAATATCCGGAAATTACTGATAGCACTCAAGATATAGACACACTTTTAAATAATGAAATACAAAGATATCAATCTATTTGGGAATCCCTTTCAAGATTTGATTGTGCAATTATTCAGAATAATTTCGATTATACAGACAATCGAAGTTTAGGTAATCTTGATTGTTATGATGTTCATGGTAAGACTTATTTTATCAATAAGCTAAATGATAAATTTTCTCTCAATGCAAGAGAGAAAAAAAACTTATACATTAATGATATTAATTATTTATCTTCTTACATTGGTATAGCGCATTGGTTTGATAAGTCATTGTGGCTCCAGGCAAAGTATGGCTTAAGCATGGATTCCATTCCTGAATTGGCTTTTAGTGTTAGCAAAATAATAAATACTATCTTTGGTAAATCCAAAAAATGTTTAGTTCTTGATCTTGATAATACTTGTTGGGGAGGAGTGATTGGCGATGATGAGCTTCAAGGGATTGACATAGGATCTGAAACTGCTACAGGTGAGAGTTATACCGTATTTCAAAAATATGTGAAAGAACTAAAAGATAGAGGAATTACTATCGCAGTATGCTCAAAAAATGATTACGAAAATGCTAAAGAGGGATTTTCTCACCCTGAGACTATACTAAAGTTTGAAGATTTCACTGTGTTTAAAGCAAACTGGGATCCAAAACATCAAAATATTCAAGAGATAGCCAAAGAAATTAATATTGGGATTGACAGTTTAGTGTTTATTGATGATAACCCTGTTGAAAGAGACATTGTTTTTTCACAAATTCCAAGCGTATCAGTCCCAAACGTAGGGGCTGATGTTATTAACTTTATAAATCATATTGATAGAAATGGTTATTTTGAACCCATTTCACTTTCTCAGGATGATATGAATAGAAATCAGTATTATAAAGATAATAAAAAAAGAGAAAACGAACAAGCAACATTTAAGTCTTACGGGGAATTCTTAGCTTCACTTGACATGTATGCTGAAATCAAAACTTTTTCTCCAATCTATCTTGATAGAATTACTCAGTTAGTAAGCAAGACCAACCAGTTTAATCTAACCACAAAAAGATATACGGCTGGAGAAATTGATCATATTTCTGAAAGTGATGACTATATTAAGCTTTATGGAAAATTAACTGACAAATATGGTGATAATGGGTTAGTGTCGATTATAATAGGAAAAGTTGAATCAAAGCAGTGCCATATCCATTTATGGCTGATGAGCTGCAGGGTTTTAAAAAGAGATATGGAAATTGCTATGTTTGATGAATTAGTTAGCAAATGTAAAGATAAATCAATCACCGAAATATTTGGTTACTATTACAAAAGTGCCAAGAATGCTATGGTTTCTGATTTATATAAAAATTTTGGATTTGATTTAGTTCATCAAAATGATCAAGACACGGTGTGGAAGCTTGATATAGCAACTTATAAAAATAAAAATAAACATATTGGAGTGCGAGATGACTAGAGTAGAAGTTTTTACATGTATTCAAGATATATTTAGAGATATATTTGATGAAGATGATTTAATCGTAAGTGATAGTACAAATTCAGATGAGATCGAGGATTGGGATAGCTTAAATCACATCAACTTAGTTTGCGCTATTGAGCTAGAACTTAAAATTAAATTTGCACTTGGGGAACTTCAAACGTTAAAAGATGTTGGTGAGATGATCGATCTGATAATGAAGAAATTAAAGTAGCATATGAATACTTATACCTTTTCTGACATAGAGGTTGGCCTTGAAGAATCATTTAAAGTAATTATAGATGAATCAAAAATGGATAAGTTTTTAGAAATTTCTAAAGATGTTAACCCATTACATACAGATAGTGATTATGCAAAAGAAAAAGGTTTTTTAAATAGAGTAGTTTATGGATTACTCACCTCTTCGTTTTATTCCACATTAGTAGGAGTTTATCTTCCAGGTAAATATTGTATTTTGCAGGGAATAGATATCCAGTTTTCTAAGCCAGTATACATTGACGATATATTGAATGTATCTGGAAGGGTGAGCTATGTAAATGACGCATTCAAGCGAATTGAAATTAAAGCCATTATCAATAACCAAGAAAATACAAAAATCTCAAAGGCTACTATAAAAGTTGGACTTATAGATGAATAAAAATATCATATTGATAATTGGTGCATCATCCGACCTAGGATTAAATTTAATTAAAAATATCAGTGAAGATGCTTTAATTATAGCTCACTACAATAGTTCGGATGAAAAATTATTAGAATTGTCTAAAAAAATAACTAATGAATTGGTTACATTAAAGGCTAATTTATTAAAAGAAGATGAGATCAATGATTTCCTTAATGCGATAGAGCTTAATTATGGTGTACCAAATAAAATTGTACATTTAGCTGCAAATAAAGTTGCAAATATCAGATTTAAGGACGTCTCTTGGGGTGACTTTGAGAAAGATATTAATATTACCCTTAAGTCAGCAGTGTTAATTCTTAATAGATTTTTACCTAAGATGGCAAAACTAAAAAAAGGCAAAGTTCTAATTATGCTCTCAAGCTTTGTGTTAGGGGCTCCGCCAAAAGCATTGAGTCATTACACTTCCATTAAATATGCGATGCTTGGCTTAGTAAAATCGCTTGCGAGTGAATACGCAGATAAAAATATCCAAATAAATGCTATATCCCCATCAATGATTGATACAAAATTTTTAAGTAATATAAATGAAAAGTTTGTTGAATTAAATGCCTACAATCACCCTCTTAAGAGAAATGCTAATGTTGATGACATAACACCAATAATGAAGATTTTAATATCTGAAGAGGCGGATTATATGAATGGCGTTAACATCCCAATCACAGGTGAGATTATTTAGTGTTATTTAATAGTTATGAGTTTATTTTTCTCTTTTTACCCATATCAGTTTTTGTATATTTTTATCTAAATCAGAAAAGACTAACAACGTTATCAAAAGGCTGGCTTCTATTTATAAGTCTGCTATTTTATAGCTGGTGGAATGTTGCATATCTCCCACTAATACTTATATCTATTTTGTTCAACTATTCTATTGCTAATTCGATAGTTAAATATGATGAAGTAAAAAACAAATATGGATCAAAGAAGTTACTGCTTCAAATAGGCTTGTTATTTAATCTTTGTTTATTAGGTTATTTTAAATACATGGACTTTTTTATATCTAACATTAATTCCGTATTAGGCGCAAACATTTCTTTGTTATACTTGGCTTTACCATTAGCCATAAGTTTTTTTACACTTCAACAAATTGCCTATTTAGTAGACAGTTATGAAGGGCTAGCTAAAGGAAAGAATTTTTTAGATTATTCGATATTTGTATCGTTTTTCCCTCAATTAATAGCAGGCCCCATTGTTCGTCATAATGAAATGATGCCTCAATTTTTCAGTGCAAAAAATAAAGTTAAAAACCACAAAAATATTGCATTAGGGGTTTTTATCTTTTCAATTGGGTTATTTAAAAAAGTCGTTTTAGCAGACACATTCGCCATTTGGGCCTCAGCGGGCTTTGATTCTTCTATTACATTGAATTTATTTGAAGCTTGGGCGACAAGCTTGTCCTATACCTTTCAGTTATATTTTGATTTCAGTGGTTATACAGATATGGCAATTGGCGCTGCCCTTTTATTTAATATAAACCTTCCTCGAAATTTTAATAGTCCATTTAAAGCTACTGGCATGATAGATTTTTGGAAAAGGTGGCACATGACTTTAACAAATTTCATCACTACTTATATCTACACGCCAATAATAAGATCTTTCAATAAATTGACGTTTCATAAGGCGATGCTTGCTACTGTTATTGTCTTTTTAATATCAGGGCTTTGGCATGGTGCCTCTTGGATGTTCGTAATCTTCGGAGGTTTAAATGGCCTAGGAATTGTTGTAAATCAATATTGGAAAAAAAGAAAAGTAAGGCTAAATAAAGTTTTAGCCTGGTTTATTACATTTAATTTCATCAACATTACATTTATATTTTTTAGAGCACAAAACTGGGATGACGCCATAAAAGTTTTAGGATCAATGTTTAGTTTGGATAATATAGTTCTACCTTTAGGGCTGAAAAGTGAACTCTCTTTTCTAATTGATTATGGTATTAAATTTGATAGTTTGGGGGTAAGTATTGGAGGTAATATCTGGACTGCAGCCTGGATTGTTTTAGGTCTAGTAGTTGTATTATGTTTCAAAAACTCAATGGAGAAAAGGGATAGTTTTGAGCTAAATTACATAACAGTAACATTATCATGTATGTATTTTTCTTTGAGTATACTGTCGATGAGTAGAGTATCAGAATTTTTGTACTTTAATTTTTAGGATGTAATGCTTATGAGTAGCAAAAAATGGTTAAACATATTTTTAGTATTATCGTTCTGCAGTGTTGGTTTTGTCGGGTTGGTGAATTTCGTCGTTGATCCCCTTTGGATTTTTGATCACTCTAATAGGCTAAATAAACTGCAAAGTGGCTTCAATGAAAGGGTATCAAAAACTTCTTATATAAAATATCATGAAGATGTTCTAAAAGATAAAGATACTTTACTGTTAGGGGCAAGTTCGTCCACTTATTTCGATGAAAACAAGTTCCCAGGATACAGTGTGTATAACTATTCAGTTAGCTCATTCAGTCCAAATGAATACGAAAAATTTACAAATTTTGCAGAATCAGTAAAAAAAGAAAACTTTGATAACATCATGTTAGGTTTAGATTTTGGCTTATATTTTTTCCATGATGACGTTCCTTTGAATATAAATGATTTTAATGATCATAGAATATTATTTGCTGTTAAGAAATATTTATCCCTCGACATGATTAGACATTCATTTGTCAATATAAAACGCTCATTAGATAACTCAACATCACATAGGGCATATACTAGAAATAATATAGTCAGAGTTGATAAACTGACCGAATATGAGGTCAAAAAAATTGTTGATAACTCGCTAGAGAAATATATGAAGAAGAGCACTGTTGATCCCAAATACTTATCTTCGCTTAAAAGTTATAAAGAAAAGTATAGTGACCGACATTTTATAGTTTATACGCCTCCTTTAGCGAAACCCTTTTTAACCAAAATATACAGTGATGAAAAGCTTAAAAATTCATATATTCAGTGGATTAGAGGTATAACTGAGATATTTGGTGAGATTTATTTTTTCACGTTGCCGAACGAATTTTCTGAGAATTATTCTACTGACTCTAAAGATGGTATCCATTACTACCCAGATTCAGGAGAAAAAATAGGCAGGGTTATTTTTAACGAAAAGATGAAACCTAATTTAGGTATAATCTTAAAACGAGATAATATTAATCAAAGCCTAATAAATTTAAATAAACAAATTGACGAATATGTTAAGAATTCAATATTAAGTTCCAATGGCATTACTGGTTCTGTTTAGCCATTAGCAATTATTTTGTATGTTGAATATTAATAGGGTCTCAAGAAGTAGAAGTTGCATAATCGTTGGATCAGTTCTCTGATGTGTCCCGAGGTTTGTGAAGTCTATTGTCATTTTTGCATTCATGGCGTAAAAAGATCGTAGACTCTATATTATAATTTTACTATATAAGGAAAAATATTATGTTTAAAGATAAAGTTCTTCTAATTACCGGTGGTACTGGGTCATTTGGCAATGCAGTTCTTGAGCAGTTTTTAAACTCAAATTTGAAAGAGATTAGGATATTTAGCAGAGATGAGCTTAAACAAGATCAAATGAGAAAGAAGTATAACAATTCAAAATTGAAGTTTTACATCGGTGATGTCCGTGATTACCATTCTGTTCTTAATTGCGTGCGGGGAGTTGATTTCATTTTCCATGCTGCGGCCCTAAAGCAGGTCCCTTCCTGTGAGTTTTACCCATTAGAAGCGGTTAAAACAAACGTTTTAGGGACGGAGAATGTTTTGGAGGCGGCAATTATAAGTAAAGTTGAAAAGGTGGTTTGCCTCAGTACAGACAAAGCGGTTTATCCTATTAATGCTATGGGTATCTCTAAGGCAATGATGGAAAAAGTGATGGTTGCCAAATCGCGAACTGCAGATAGTACACAAACTGTAATTTGTGGTACACGCTATGGCAATGTGATGGCGTCACGTGGATCAGTTATTCCTCTATTCCTGCGTCAGATATTCTCAAACAAACCAATCAGTATAACGGATCCTAATATGACACGGTTCATGATGACACTAGGTGATGCTGTTGATCTGGTATTGCACGCGTTCACTCATGGAGTTAATGGCGATATTTTCGTCCAAAAAGCGCCTGCTGCCACTATAGATACCTTGGTTAAAGCTTTGCTGCAGATTACCGGTAAAGATGATTATCCGGTTGAAATAATAGGCACTCGGCATGGCGAAAAGCTTTATGAAGCACTTTGTTCGAGGGAAGAGATGTTTGTAGCTCAGGATCAAACTGGATATTACCGAATTCCTTCTGATGAAAGAGATCTAAATTACTCTAAATTTCATGAAGAGGGCGATAAAGATCTCTCCTTGATTGAGGATTACAATTCGCATAATACCGAACTGCTAGATGTTGATGGGATGATTAAATTACTTCATAAGCTCGAGTTTATTGGAGCCATTTCGTTGGGTGGGACTGATGTCCCGGAAGGAGTTTAGGTGAAAATAGTTGTTACAGGCTCTCAAGGTTTTATTGGTAAAAATTTGTGCGTTTTTCTCCGAGAACAGCAACATGATGTTTTAGAGATTCATCGTGAAACAGGCCAACAAGATATACTCTCTTACTTGTCTCTGGCAGATTTTGTATTTCACCTTGCTGGTATAAACCGTCCAACAAATACAGCTGAATTTCAATCAGGAAATGTTGACTTAACCCGCTTTATTGTCGATGGGCTTTCAGGTTCTAACAGGAGTATACCCCTAGTTTTCACGTCTTCAACGCAAGCAGAAGATGATAATGACTATGGAGTTAGTAAGTGTTCTGCTGAAAAAATAGTTCAGTCGTATTCGGTTGCTACAGGAGCAGCTAGTTATATTTATCGTCTTCCCAATGTGTTTGGTAAATGGTGTAAGCCTAATTACAATTCTTTCGTTGCCACCTTCTGCAATAATGCACTAAACGGAATAGATATTTCGGTTCATGATCCTAGGGCACCAGTGAGACTTGCCTATATTGATGATGTGTGTGCTTCTTTTCTTGAACTCTTGGACGGTAAATCGTCATCTGGATTCCTTAAATTGCCGGTTGAATTCAATACTACTGTAGGTGAAGTTGCGAATATCATTTCGTCATTCAAATCCAGTCGCACCACACTAATTACTGAACGTGTTGGCACCGAACTTACGAGAGCCTTATACTCTACCTACCTTAGCTACACAACTCCAGATCAGTTTAATTATAGTATTCCAAGCTACG
>Ga0206125_10003971_pt1 | contig 13556 bp, 7 predicted proteins | sample Helgoland_Spring_4_FD_148598 | JGI IMG/M metagenome (GOLD analysis project Ga0206125, IMG submission 148598) | Pelagic subsurface seawater microbial communities from Kabeltonne, Helgoland, North Sea - Helgoland_Spring_Bloom_20160331_1 | ecosystem: Environmental > Aquatic > Marine > Epipelagic ... | reverse complement strand
AAGATGTTTATGTGTACAGGCTAGAAATAATTTCGTATTATTTACAGCTTAATATTTATTGTAATATTTACCCTCGTAAAAACTACGGGGGTAATTATTACTCTTATATTTATAAACTATTTAATTATATTATATCATGTCAAAAACAAAAGAAACAATACCTCATCCAGAAGATGGTTGGGAAGTAAAAGATAGAACATATTTTTTATTAGGCGATAAAGAACCTTTAACGTTTACACTAAAATCAAGACACACGGAAAAATATCCGTTACTGTATTTTGATCCAATAAAAAAAGAACAAAGAGCTATTAGATATGCAACTAATCAAGCTTCACCATTTGAAGATACTCAAAAAGGAGAAGTAACACTTAAGCACATTATATTTAAAGATGGCACTTTAGTTGTTCCAAAAGAACATCAAAGCTTACAAAAGCTTTTATCATTATATCATCCAGGTAGAAACAAAAGATTTGCTGAGTTACAACCTCAAGCAATTGCACAAGATGAATTAATTGATTTAGAATTAGAAATATTAGCTTTAACTGCTGCAAGAGATATGGAAATAGAGCAATCAGAAGCTATATTAAGAGTAGAAATAGGATCAGGCGTTTCTGAATTATCTTCTAAAGAATTAAGAAGAGATTTATTAATGTTTGCTAAAAGAAACCCTAAGCTATTTATTGAATTAGCCAAAGACGATAATGTTATGTTAAGAAACTTTGGTATAAAAGCAACTGAACAAGGAATAATAAGTCTTTCACAAGACCAAAGAACATTCCAGTTTGGTAAAAATAAACGTAAACTATTTACAATACCATTTGATGAAAACCCTTACTCAGCATTAGCTGCTTGGTTTAAAACAGATGAAGGAGTGGAAGTTTATAAGACTATAGAGAAAAAACTCTACTAAACATGTAATACTAATATAGGGTCCGTTCACTCGGGCCCAATATTATAATAAAAATATTCAAATGGCAATAAACGTAAACGCTGTATATAAAACAGTATTATTAATACTTAACCAACAACAGAGAGGCTATATGACTCCTGATGAGTTCAACAAAGTTGCTACTCAGGTTCAGTTAAATATATTTGAAAAATACGAAGACGATTTAAATCAGATGTATCGTGTGCCACAAAATGACACTGAGTACGCTAATCGCGTAAAAAATATTGAAGAAAACTTACAATTCTTCCAAAGAACAGGCACCACAGCAGGTGCAAATCCTTTTACATTAGTACCTACAGATATATACAGATTAGGTACTGTAATGTATAAAAGTGTAGAGCTAACTCAATACGCTCAAAGAAATGAATTAATGCAAATTCTAAAATCTCCTTTAACACAACCAACAACAACTTTTCCTATTTATTTATACGAGAACAATAAATTATTTGTTTATCCTACAAATATAATAACTCCAGGTGATGTTACTTTTTCATATTTAAAAACACCTTCAGACGTTGTGTGGGGTTATTCAATTGGAGCGTTAGGACAATTTTTATACGCTAACGGAACTTCAACTAATTTTGAATTAAACATTTCAGAACAAACAAATGTTATAACTAGAATATTAGCTTATGCTGGAGTTATAATAAACGATCCTACTATAATACAAGTAGCACAAGCAGAAACACAGCAAGAAGAACAAAACTCAAAAATGTAAAACATGGCAAGACCTGATGGTGGATTAATCCAAGAAACAAACTTACAATATTACGCGGGCGCGCAGATTATATACACTTCAGTTGCTGCAACTACTGTTTATACATTTACTTTTAACACACAATTAAGCTTAGGTAGCTCGACAAGTTGGGCGTCAACAGATCCTGATTTTGGTTTAAATAATTTTAGAATATATACAAGTCCTAATGGTATTGCTGGTTGGGTAGAATACACAACAACGTACGTGCTATCTAGTGGACCTAATGGTAGCATAATAACTTTAGGTAATGGGCAAAACATAGGTACATATGTAAAAGTACAATTAAAAGCAGACGCGGTAGCTAATAATTACGGTGGTTATCAATACACAAGTTTAAATGATATAGTAAATAATTTTATTGTAGGTTACGTTGGTCAAGATAAACTTATACCTAGAGTCAATAGAACAGATGTTATATTTCATGCAAAACGTGGTTTACAAGAATTTAGTTTTGATACATTAAAAAGCATTAAATCACAAGAACTTACCGTGCCACCTAGTTTAGGTATTGTTATACCACAAGATTATGTTAACTACGTTAAACTTTCTTGGGTAGATGGATCTGGAGTTAAGCACACTATATATCCAACTCAATTAACAAGTAGTCCATCAAACGCACCTATACAAGATCAGTCAGGTAATATAATACAAGATAATTTTGAAGAAAACATAGATGGTACTTCTGTAACAAATGAAAGATGGCAAGGTAATAACACAGCTAATATAACAGGTTTAGGTTTTGTAAATTCAAACGCTCCTGAAGTTTGGATGTACGATTGGTGGGGAGAAAACGCTTGGGGCGCTGGAGGTTATTATGGTCAAAGATATGGAGGTGATCCAGTTAACATGCAAATGAATGGTTGGTTTAATATAGATGAAGCTAGAGGTACGTTTAATTTTTCTAGTGATTTAACAGGTAAGTTAGTAATATTAGAATATATATCTGATGGACTTGCTTATGATTTAGATACTAAAGTACCTAAGATGGCAGAAGAAGCAATGTATCAGCATTTACTATATAGTATATTATCAACAAGAAGAGATACTGTTCAAATAGCCCCACAATATAAGCAACAAAGATATGCTGCTTTGCGTAATGCTAAAATAAGATTATCAAATATAAAGTTAGATGAAATCGTTCAAGTTATGAGAGGTAAGTCTAAATGGATTAAACACTAGTACATGGCAGAAATTAAAAACACTTTTCTCAAGCAGAAAATGAATCAAGATATTGACTCTCGATTATTGCCTAACGGTGAATATAGAGAAGCTATAAACTTAATGATTAGTAGATCAGAAGGATCAACTGTTGGTGAGTTTGAAAACGCTCTTGGTAACACTTCTATACGTAGTTTAAACGGAGATAACGCTGTTATAATTGGTCATTATGTAAATGAAACTACTAATAAAGTTTATTTATTTGCCACTGATTATAATGAAGTTAATGGAGTTAGATCTGTTGGTGCTGAAAATTTTATATATGAATTAACTTTAGAGGGTTCTTTTAATTTAGTAACTTTAGTAACTGGTAATTTTTTAAACTTTAATCAGTCTTTTCCAGTTATAGGTATTAACCTTGTAGAAGATTTGTTATTTTTTACAGATAATTTAAATCAACCTAGAAAAATAAACATATCTTTAGCTAACCCTTCACAATTAACTGTTCCTACTCACTACACTAACGAAGATCAAATATCAGTAGCTAAGTACGCTCCGTGCGAACCAGTTGTTGTTATGGATAGAATAAATATAAGATTAACAGTAGCTGCTGTAGGTTTAACAACTAGTATAACTGTAGATACTGTTACTGGTTTAAAAATAGGTGATTTTATATCTCCTTTTGAAACTATTAATCCTTCTGCTTTTCCTACTCCTTTGTCACAATGGAATAAAGCTAATAAAATTATAGCTATAACAGGTAATGTTTTAACCTTGTCAGAAGGTATGACTGCTCCTAATGGTTTTAAGTTAATAGCGCAAAGATCTACAATGACTAATAAAACGTCAGTGTTTGACTCTAACGGTGCTCAGGTTACAGCTACAGTTGCTGGTAATAATCCAGTTGCTTTAACCGCCACTTATACTTTTTCAGTTTTAGGTACTAATTTTTCTCCAGACATAATACCAACTCCTGGTGATATAGTTACAGGTACTGGAATTTCTGCAAACACAACTATTCTTACCGCTACAGCTACTCAATCAGTAACAAACTCTGATGGCCAAAACTTTGTGACCTGGGTAGTAACATTATCTAAAACAACTACAATAGCAAATGGCTCAGGAAATGTTATACAAATAGCTATTAACCCAGACTATGATGCTGGTTGGCAAGGTGATGCTGCTTTTTTAGAAGACAAGTTTGTAAGGTTCAGCTATAGGTTTAAATTTGAAGATAATGAATATTCTTTAATGGCTCCATTTAGTCAGCCAATGTTTATACCTAAACAATATAGTGAATTTGGAGGTGGTCAAAACCCAGACTTTGTTGATATGGATAATGCTTATAAGTCAACCGTAGTTAATTGGTTTGAAAACAATATAGATAACATAGTGTTAAAAGCACCTATGCCTTATAACAATCCGCAGACTATGCTATCAAGTCTTTTAGCTACAGAAATAGATTTACTGTATAAAGAATCTGATGCTTTAGCAGTTAAAGTTTTAGACACTGTTAAGTTTGTTGATTTAGCTAGCAACGCTTTTTCATCAATAACATATGTCGATCCTATACATGGTAATAATGTTAATCAGTTTTTTTATAATTATAATTATTCGTCTAATAAACCGTACAAAACGTTACCAGAAAATCAAACAACAAGAGTTTACGACAAAGTACCTGTAAAAGCTTTAGCACAAGAAATGATAGGTAACAGAGTTGTATATGGCAATTATGTAGACAAACATAGTAGCCCTGATTCGATACCGTTTAGTGCTTTAATTAGCGACAAAAGACCTTACAATGATAATTTCATACAATACCCTTATCATAACTTAAAACAAAACAGAACATATCAAGTTGGTTTTGTGTTATCTGATAGATACGGTAGACAGTCAGATGTTATATTATCATCTTATGATAATGTTGATGGCATTAATGGTTCAACTGTTTTTGCTCCATACAATACTATAACAGAGCAAATAAACAACCCTATAATAGATTGGTTAGGAACTTCACTAAACATACGAATAGACTCGGCAATAGGCCAAGCAACTACTGGTGGTCAACCTGGAATATGGAACGCTACTACAAATCCTCTTGGTTGGTACTCTTATAAAGTAGTTGTAAAGCAACAAGAGCAAGAGTATTATAACGTTTATCTTCCTGGTTTTGTAAATGGTTTACCTATAACAGGAACTGATGAAGAAAACAAATCTTCTTTTTCTGTGTTACTTAGTGACAACATTAATAAAGTGCCTAGAAATTTACAAGAAGTAGGACCTACTGATACAGAATATAGCAGTAGTGAAATGTTATATATTAGAATAAATAATCCAAACATAAATAAAAAATTAAATAGACCATACGGTTATCCATTAAAAACTTCTGCTTGGAACCAACAATATTATCCTGGTTTTTTAAACCAAGAAGTATTATCAATAGCTACTGTTAAAGATATGGAAATATCAGGTATACCTTTTAAAGCTAATGCTCCTGAAGGTGATTATGGACAAGTTGGAACTTTAGTTAGTGGTAACAATACTACTCCAGTTTCAATAGGATCTATTCCATGGGGAACATCACCTGTGTTACAACCTTTTTATAATTCTGATTTAAATCCTTTTGCAATTAAAATAGACACAACAGCTAACGGTAAAGTAGCTTTAACAACAACAGTTCCTATAGTACCAGGCGGCGTTGGTGCTGATACTAATGCAGAAGATGGAACAGGATCAGATGACATTATTACAATGCAACCTTTTTTAAGCGTGGCAGAAACTAAACCAGTTTATTCTTTATTAGAAATATTCTGGGAAACTTCTTTACAAGGAAAAATAAATACATTAAATAGTTTAATAAATTCTCAATACGCTGGTATAACAACAATAAGTAGTAGCGCTGCTACATTTTTAGAAAGCGCAGCTACTGCAACTCAAATTGGTAATTCACTTACTTTCGCAACAGGCGGTGGCACAACGGTAGAAGATGCTAGTCATTTAACTGTTACGCTATTGTCAGCGTTTAGACAAAGCGATGTTACCCAAAGTACTGATGTAAAATCTAATTTTGATTTAGCTTTAAAAAGCGGACAAGCTCTAGCTGTTTATGATTTAGACACTGCAACAACTTTTTTCTATAGCAATACATCTCAAGCAAACCCTTCTACTGATGTTTACGATATAACAATTAAAACAGTTTATGACAATGGTAGTGGTGATCCTGGTTTTCCTTTTACTGATACACATAGTTATGTAGCAACGCTTGGTAATGTTGCTCCTTCGTTTACAACTAGTTCTATGAATCCTACTGGTATAACAATAGCCAGTACTACAATAAAACAATATGCTGCTGTAAATGGAACCGCTAAAACAGCTAACAATACAGATGAGTTAGTATTTACGCTAGGATCAGGTAATCCTTCTTCAGTGACTAATCAGTTTACTATGAGTTCTTCTGGATTATTATCTACTAATAGCGCTTTAACTGAAGGAGATACATGGGTAATTATAATTACAGTAACAGATGTAAACGGTAGTGGTATTTCCACAAACGCAACTATAACATTTACAGTAGGCGTTCAACATGTACCTCAAGCTATATGCAACAATAACCAGCTTTCTAGTGTTGCCGCTTGTACACAAAGCTATGAAGCTTTCTTTGGGGCAAGTTCTTCAACTTCGTCAACAGGTTCTTACGGAACAATAGGTGGTATATTTTACCCAGGAAATGCTATACAGTTTTATAACGTACGAGCTAACTTTACAAACGCAACTACAGGAGCGTTAACACAAGGTGTTATGGCTTTAACTCCACTTTTAACATCTACTAATGGAGCGAGCGGTGGTAGTTTGTCAGTTTACTACACTGTTCAATACAGAGCAAACCCTTCATCAAGTTGGTCACAAGCAGTTGACACTGGTGGTAATAGTATATCATCAAGACAAATAACAGCTACAAACGGAAATCCAGGAACAGAGACTTTAAATTTTTCTATACCAGGAGAATATAGAGCTTTTTCAACTAACGTGACAGGCGGAGGTTGTGCTGGAAACACTGGAGGATTTAAGTTTAATTTTACAGACGCAACCTACAATGGTCAATGCGCTTTAGGTCCACTGTAATAATCAATAAAAACAAGTAATTAATATAATATGCCACTAACACTAGAAGTTTCTTATTTCAACTCATATTACGTGAAGAGATTAGCAGACACTCCTTACATACCAACAGCAGGAACAGCAGGAGCAGATAGAACAGCTGTAACAACTGGTGTTGTTAGCGCTGGAAGTAATGCTACGTTTGGCAGCAGTGGCTTAGGTACTCCTGCTATAGGCATGGTTGTGTCAGGTTCTGGTGTAACTGCTGATACAAAAATAACTTCAGTAAATCAAACACAAACTGTAATGACTTTTGATAAAGACGTTACGCTAACCGCAAGCGCTTACACGTTTACTTACACATGGGTTGGACCTCAAGTATCTAATCCAGACGAAGATTGGTATATAGAAGAATCACGCATTAGAGGAGGTTATAATAACACGTCCACTGATTATGGTGTAAAAGCATATATAGTTGAAGAACAAGATGCCCAAGCGCGTAGAGGAAACTCTCTTATATACTCTGGTATATTTAATTCACGAACAGGAATAAATCAAACAAATCAGTTTAGTGTAGCTGAAGAAATAACTAGAAGTGTAGATCCTATAAGTGGTTCAATACAAAAGTTATTTGCTGAAGATACTAATCTACTTATATTTCAAGAGCGTAAAGTTAACAATGCTTTAATAGATAAAGATGCTATATTCACAGCCGAGGGTTCTGCTATAACAACATCAGGTAGATTAGTTATAGGACAGATAACACCTATTGCAGGAAACTGGGGTATAAGTAAAGATCCTTTATCATTTGCTGTATATGGTTATCAAAAATATTTTGTAGATAGAAACAGAAACGCTGTATTAAGATTAGCTGGCGGGCAAATAACAGAAATATCAAACTATGGTATGATTGATTTCTTTAGAGATCAACTATCAGCTGTTACAAGTACAGGTGTTATATTAGGTGCTTATGATAATTATAATCAAAACTATGTTTTGTCTATACAACCTAATAATAGATATGAACCAGACGGAACTGCTTATAAAACTTTAACCTTTGACGAAAGATCACAAGGTTGGACTAGCTTTTTTACATATAAGCCAGACGCAATTTTTAGTTCACAAGGTAGTTTTTATTCAGCAAAAGATGAATCAGACGATAGTAGAATATTTAAACATTATACTAACCAAACTAGAAATAGTTTTTATGGTTCAACAAGTAGTTCATCTGTTCAATTTGTATTTAATCCATCACCTAACAATGTAAAAACATTTCAAACAATAAATTATGAAGGTACTAATGGCTGGGAAGTAACAGCGTTTTTATCTGACGAAACAGGATTTGATGCTGTAAATGGCAATTGGATTAACCATGTAGATACAATTGTAGAAGGTCCAGGCGCTACACAATATAGAAAAATATATAGCTACGACGAAGGAGCTTATACAGAAGATAATATCCAGTACAGAGCTGGATTTGATAGAAAACAAAATAAATATATGGCGGTTATACCTAATAATACGCAGACACCTATACCAGGTGAAGTAGTGTTTGGTAACCAGACAACAGGTATAAAAGCTTATTATGCAACAGTTACAATGAAGACAGACGCAACTACAGATCCAAACGGATTAAAAGAATTGTTTGCAGTCAGTAGTACATTTGCGTTAAGATAATAAACAAACAATATGGATCCAGTAACATTAGGAATAGCAGCGAGCGCAATCTCAGGTATTATAGGAGGTAGCGCTGCAAAAAAAGCTAAAAGAGCCGCTAAAAGAAAAGCTAAAATGTTATCTAAAAAATTAGACTTTTTAGAAAACAACAGGCAAGCAATAATAAATCCTTACGAAGGTATAACTGATCTATCTAGTATGGCTACTGATAGATCTGGACAAATGAGTAATGCTTTTAATAACTTATCTGTAGCAACAAAAGCCGCTGAAATGCAAATTGAAGAAGCTGATATCGCTTTAGCAAATACATTAGACACTTTAATGGCTAGTGGAGCAGGGGCTGGTGGAGCTACCGCTTTAGCTCAAGCAGCTTTAAGGTCTAAGAAAAATGTAGCAGCAAGTATAGAAACTCAAGAAAAATCTAATGAAGACAGAAGAGCGCAAGGTGAAGCTGATTTAGAAAGAAGACAGCTAGCTGAAAAACAAAGAATAGAAGGTATAGCAATGAGTCAAGCTGAAAAAGTTCAACAAGCAGAAGTTTCTGGTAAGCAGTTTATATATAATGCAACTGAAAAAAGAGAAGATGCTAAAATAGATAGAGTTGCTACGCAGCTAGATAATGCTCAAGCTCAAATGGCTCAAGCACAAAGAGACGGAACTTCTGCTATAACAGGAGCTATTGGAGGTATAACAAGTGCTTTTGCCGCGGGCTCAGGTTCGTCAGGCTCGGGAAATTAAACGGCGGCAGCGCCTCTAATACTGCAACAAACCAACAACTACTAGACACAGGTATGAGTCAAGATTCTATTGATAACATGGTTGCTGGTTTTAATGTCTGGTCAGGGAATTAACAAATAAAAATATAATGTCATATAGAAATCCAAAATACATAGATACTTCAGTTCAAGGCTCGTTTGATAAACTTCAAAACACCATCAATGCGAACGTAGCTACTATGGCTAAAAACCAGAAAGAACAAAAAGAGAAAGATGAAGCTGAGAAAAACAGACAGATACTAGCTGGTACAAACCAAAGCCAAGCTACTATAACTAAAAACGCTAACTACAATACTGTTGGTAATCAAGTTACGACTGGTAAAGTTGGCAATTATTTTAGTAGTTATCCAGCAAGAGCTGCTGAGTTAGCTACAGAACTTGCTAAAACACCTAAGCCAGAAAACTACGCTGAGCTTCAAGCTGAATTAACTAGCTTAAACAAAGCTCCAGAAACAATGAAAGCTATGTTAGAAAACGCTTCTAGCTTTTTAAATATAAAAGACATGTCTGATTTTGATCCTAATCAGAATCAAGGCGCTATATTAGCTGCACAAGTTCTTAATAACAAAGCTGGTTACACAGAAGAGAATGGTTTTTCATATGACTTCAGGCAAGGTAAAGGTGGTTCTATTGAAATGGTTTTTTCAGGTCAAGGATACATACCACCAACTGTAGAAGGTGAAGAACCTAATCCTGATAATTTAGTTTCATTTAAAGAACCTTACGTGCTTAATAGTGCTGGTATGCAGCAAATGCAAGACAACGATCAAGACTTATTAGTTAGTACGCCTAAAATGAGCAACCAAGTTAATAGTGCTATAAAAGAAACCAACGTTATAGATGGTGCTGAGTTTGATAAAAACGGTAGTTTTTTAGGTGGCGGGATGCTTAATGAAAATATTTTAGGCGATGAAATAAAACGTTATACTTTTACAGCTCCTAACGGTGAAAAATACACTCAAGATGTTAAAAACATTGATAGAAAAAAAGTAGAAGTAGGTTTAGATTTAGCAATACAAGAACAAATACAATCTTTTATAAATCCTGATTACGGTAACGATGGTCAAGCAAGGTCTGTGTGGAACATGAGAATAGCTAAAGTTGCTGGAGCTACTGTTTTTAATGAAGAAACAGCTGCGCTTGCTTTTCCTGAGTTAGCAGAAGACAAAGAAGCTTTAAAAGCAGCTTGGAAAAAAGGATCTGGAGCTTGGAATTATTCAGACGAATTATCTAAAGAACAAATAAAAGTTTTTAAAGTTATGTACAAGAAAACTGTTGTTGATGATGTAATGAAAAAATTAAATTCTCAAAACTATTTAAATGATAGAAAAGTTGCTGGCACAGAAGGAGGCGCGACTATTATTACACAGAATAATATTATAAATAACGCAAGAACAAACGCTGGGTTTGGTGGTGTTGGTACAACCTAAAAAGACAATTAAATGGCTACATTAATAGAAGACTATAATACTCCTGAGATAGCATTTGAAGCTATAAGAGAACAAATAGGTGGTGACTTGTTAAGTATAGCTGACGCTGAATTTAAAAAGAACGGTGGGTTTATGTCAGGCAATACTATCGACAAATTTTATTGGTATAAAAACTGGTTGTCTAATTACAAAAGCGGTGATGTTAAAGCTGATGGTTCTATTACAGATCAAGATCCTAACTTAATAACAGAAGGTGTTGAGGTTGGTGGACAAGGGGGTAACAAAGATATTTTGTTAAATATACATGGTTTTTTGCTAGATAATAAATTAATAGAAGGAGACTATGACAAATGGTTACCAACTGTTACTCCGGAAATTAAATATAATATTCATGGTCTTTTAAAAGATAATGGTTTAATAAACAAAGACAGCAAGTTTAACGACTGGCAAAAAAGTTCTTTTGGCACAATAGATAAAGTAGATATTACAGAAGAAGATGCTTATGATGAGAATCCAAAAACTTTCATGAACATACCTTTAAACAAAAAAGGATTAATTACTGCTTCCGCATTAGACGCAAATTCTAATTACAATTTTGAAGATAACGAAGACTGGAATAAAAAAGTTGTAGCAATGGTTAAAGCAGGTACACATGCTTATAATCCTGATACAAGAGAACTAATAAAACTCGAAGACAACGTAAGAAGTTCTGCTGATTTAGCAGTTGCAAAAAAAGAAAACAAAGTAGAAGGAGATAATTTTGAAACAAACAGACTAAATGTAGAGCAACAAATTGATAATATATATAACAACCCTCCTGAACTACCTAATGGTGACGTTGATATTGATGCTTTAAATTTAGCTATTAGTGAAATAGATTCTGATTCAGAATTTGTTCAGTTTAACGACAACAGTTTAGACCAACAGTTAGAGTTTCAAAGAGCTGAAGAAATAGAATATATTAATAATATATTTACTGAAATAGAAACTTTAAGAAGTGAAGGCGTAGGAAGAACTGCACCTGACACGAGACAAGATATAATAGATTTACTTAAAAAAAATGAAGAAAAACTAAGAAACTTAGCAAAAAAAGCAAACATAAGTGATGAAGATTTTAATAAGTATTTTGGAAAAGACTTTGATCCAGAAGAAGATGATTATTTTTTTGCTACAGATAAAATGGATAAAAACAAACAACTAAACGATAGATTATCTAATTTAACAAAAGGTAAAACAGGTTTAGTTTCTAATTCAGGTTTACAAGAGTTATTGTTAACTGGGCTACAAGGTAAGGGGTATACTATTGAAGATCTTAATGATTATGAAAATAAAAAAGAAGCTGATAAAAAGCTTTACGAAGAGTGGAAAAACGGAACAAAAGAATTATCTACAGAAGAATTAAGTAGAATATCTACTATCACTCCAGGCGCTAAAGAATACGTTAAAAAGTTTTTACCAAATATTGATCAAGCTCAAGGTGATCTTTTTGCTCAAACGTTAAATACTGTAACAAGTAAAGACCCTCAATTTAAACAAATACAACGAGGCGTTAGAGAACAAGTTCAAGATGAGTCTGAACTTGAGATGGATAGGTTAAGAGAAAAATATAATTTAAACTCTCAAGAAGGTTTAGAGTTAGCTCAAGATGATTTAAGAGATTGGTGGAACAGAACGTATCAAGAAAAATTACAAAATAATACAGAAGCTAAAAAATTATTTCAACAGTATTCTTTAGCTGTTGGCTCTAACATGGGTGATTTTAATTTAAATTTAGATAGATCTAAAAACTCTGATCTAGCGTGGGTTGATGAACAGTTTAAAAAATACGGTAAAAAACCAGACTCCTGGGAAGGTCAGTGGCAACAAGGAAAAGCAAAAATTCTTGAAACGTTTTTAAAGTTATCACCTGGTGTTAATGAAGTTTTTCAAAAATTTCAATTGACTGCTAATAATGCTGTATTAAACACAAGAGACAAAGTTGTTGACTCTTTAAAAGGTATTGATAACAATTTAACTTTAGGCGAGGCTAGAAAAAATAACAAATTTTTAGATCAATATTTAGTGCTTAATGATTTAGGTTGGTTAGATAGTGACAAAGTAGGTGAATATCGTGAAAGAAAGGAAATGCGTTTAGAAAACGTAGAGCAAAGAGCTATTAATAACTTTGAACAATTAACACAAGCTATGGCTGATCAAGCTATTTTTAAAAGTTATGCAAATGATGCGGCTTTTGGTATTTCAGAAGGTTTTTCTTTTGAGGGATTGTTAGGAACGGTTTCTCAAGGTGTTGAACAAATTCCTCATATGTTACCTTCTATTTTAGGTGGAGTTTCTTTAGCTGCTGGAGTTGCTACTGGAAACCCTGCTCTTATGACTTTTGGTTATACAGCTTCAGCTATTGGAGCTGGTTATCAAGGCGTGCAATCTTATGGTAGTGCTTTTATGGATGCTGTTGAAAGAAAAATGGCTAGCGATCCTAAATACGCAGGAAAACAATTAACTGGAGAAGAGTTTATTGAAGCATTAAAAACAACTAAATACGATATTGATACTGGTGTGTTTTCTGCACCTGCTCTATCTGGCGCAAGTGTGATGACTACAGAGTTTTTATCTGATGTTATTGGCGCTAAATTAGGTGGTGGTGTTGCTAAAAGTTTAATTAAAACACCTGTTGTAGCAAAACTAATGTCTAATACTTTTGGAAATTATTT
>Ga0206125_10003969_pt1 | contig 13559 bp, 12 predicted proteins | sample Helgoland_Spring_4_FD_148598 | JGI IMG/M metagenome (GOLD analysis project Ga0206125, IMG submission 148598) | Pelagic subsurface seawater microbial communities from Kabeltonne, Helgoland, North Sea - Helgoland_Spring_Bloom_20160331_1 | ecosystem: Environmental > Aquatic > Marine > Epipelagic ... | reverse complement strand
CACGAATTCGATCAGACTTTCGTATGGGAGTGGCTGTTGGGTTTTTATCTGGCCAAGAGAAATGGCTGGTTGCATCTGCTGAAGCAATTACTATCAGTCGGTTTAATGGAATGCGACAATTAGGTTCTATTGAGTTAACAATAACAGATTGGAGAGCGCAAACTTTATCTACTTGGGCAACAGATGGTGATATTGCAAGACTAGCTGTGCCTGATGATAAAGGATTGGAATGGATACAATCAGTTTGTGATCCTAGTAATGATTTTAATACACCACTCAAAGGACCTTTTACACCTATATTTGGTGGAGAATCTGACATTCCTCGTTATGCATTGGCAATTTGTAAGATGGCTCATTTAATACCATCTGTAATTGCAGTTAACGTAACCAATCAAGATATTAAGGGATTCGATTTTATTGGTTTAGAGCAGATATCATCAATAATATTTGATCCATCAGATCAATTGATAGAGGTTTCAGCAGCAAATGTTCCCCTTCAGGTGTCAGAAGCCAGCCGTGTTCATGTTTTTCGCCCAAAAGATGGTGGTGAAGAGCATTACGCAATTGAAATTGGGAACCCTGATCGTGAAAGTCCTGTCCTTTCACGACTTCATTCAGCATGCTTCACTGGAGATTTAATTGGGTCTTTAAAATGTGACTGTGGACATCAATTGCGTGCAGCTCTTGACGCAATATCATCAGATGGGTCTGGGGTTTTATTATATATGAACCAAGAAGGGCGTGGAATTGGTCTTGCAAATAAGATGCGTGCCTATGCGTTACAAAACCAAGGATTTGATACTGTTGAAGCAAACCATAGGTTAGGTTTTGAAGATGATGAGCGGAACTTTAAGTTGGGAGCTGAAATATTACGCTTGATGGGTTTTGAGTCCGTCCGCCTTATGACGAATAATCCAGCAAAACTAGCTTCTATGGAAGCTGCAGGAATAACTGTCTCTGAACGTGTGGCGCTTAAAGTTGGTTCGAATCCATTAAATGAGATGTATTTAGAAACTAAAGCAAAAAAAAGTGGCCATATTTTATGAATACCAAATTTTACGATCTTGTTGTAACTCATTGGGGGGCAAGATTTATGGGTTACAATCTACCAGTATCCATAGGCAGAAGTGGAATTGCTAAAAAAACCGGTGAAGGGGATGGAATTACGCCAATTGGAAAATATTCTATTAAAAGTATTGGTTTTCGAAATGATCGCATATTTTGTAAATCTGCAAATATAAAGATGAGTTGCATTAAGATAAACGATTTATGGTCTGATGACCCAAAGGATAAAAATTATAACCATAAGGTTTACTCAAACGATTATTCATTTAGCCACGAAAAGCTTCGTAGACCAGATGGTTTATATGATGCGTATGGAGTTTTAGACTATAATTGGCCAAATGCTGAACCTGGTAAGGGAAGTGCTATTTTTATACACGCGTGGCGAAGGCCTCGTTACCCCACAGAAGGATGTATAGCTTTTGGTATTTCTGATCTTATATGGATTTTTGAAAACTGGAAAAATTACAGTCGAATAATCATTAAATAATAGACTTAAGAATAATTACGTTCACCAAAAATGGCTGAACCTACACGTACATGTGTTGCACCCATTGCAATGGCGCTCTCAAAATCACTACTCATTCCCATGGACAAGCCTGTAAGACCGTTTCTTTGTGCAATTTTTCGCAGTAATGCGAAATGTAGTGAGGGCTCTTCATGTATTGGAGGAATAGCCATTAAACCTTTAATTGGTAAATCAAGTGAAAAACAATCTGATATAAATTGATCAGCTTCACTTGGAAAAATGCCTGATTTTTGTTCTTCTTCACCTGTATTGATTTGAATGAACATTTCAGGAGCTTTCCCTTGTGATTGAACTTCATTTGATAGTTTTTGCGCTAATTTTAAACGGTCTACCGTGTGGATGGCATCAAATAGCTTTACCGCTTGCTTTACTTTATTACTTTGAAGGGGTCCTATCAAATGAACTTTGACATTCGGAAATTGTTCTCGAAAAATTGGCCATTTTTCATGCGCTTCTTGAACTTTATTTTCAGCAAATATTTGATGGCCTTGCTTAAGAACGTTTAAAACCCTGGTATTTGGTTGAACTTTTGATACAGCCAATAATTGAGTGCTTCCAATACTTTTTTTAGAAGCTATTTCTGCTTTTTCAATTTTTGATTTAATTAAATCTAAAGTCATATAAAGGCCTTTAATGTAAAAAAGGGCACCAAAAGGCGCCCTTTAAATTACTAGATCCTGATAGGATTAGAATGCAAATGATACGCCTGCATACATTGAATCATCAGCACCGTTTTGGTTTTTAACACCAGCTTTGAAAGAAGCGCCGCCACCTAAGTCATATGATGCTGTCAAAGTCCATTTCTTAGACTCGTCTGTACCATATGCAAGTGCAACACCAGAAACTGTGTAACCTAGATCAAGGTCCCAACCATTTGCAGTTGCGTTATCAGAAGCTACTGTTACAGAAACACCGTTTACAGTTCCAACTGCTTTAACTTCAGCAACATTGTTACCACCTGCTGATAGCGATTTTGTGCTACCACTTACAGTTAATGCATCACTTACAACGTATGCTACGTTGACTTTTGATGACATGCCAGCTGTTGAATGGTTTGATGCAGTTACTGTAGTTGTAATCGCACCAGTTGTGTAAGCTGCGCTCATTGATGAGTCATCTGTACCAGCTGCTAATGTGCCGTCGTTTACACTTTCATCTGCATCTGCAGCGATTGACAAAGCAATGCCGTTTACTGTTGTTGCTAAGCTAACATCGTGTGAAGAGTAATCACCATCAAATAAGTTGTCGATACCAGCATTGTCAAATGTTAGTGTACCAAACGCACCACCAACAGTTACTGAACCTAAACCAGCTGTACCGCCGTCATTGGCATCAAACTCGTAGTTAGCTTGGTCGATTTCTGTTCCTGCATCGATGTTTAATGAAGCCGCAAAAGTTAAGCCACCATCAGTTGCGCCTGACATTGCAAAATCAACGCCAACATTGCTGTAGATGCCGCTGTCAACATAAGTACCAGTACCTGAGTTGTCTGTAAGATTTGAGTGGTAACCAGCAGCTGCATGACCAGTTACTGTTACGTCTGCAGCAGCCATTCCAGCTGTTGCGACTAATGCTGTTGAAGCAATAAGTAGTTTTTTCATTTTAAATTCCTCGTAGAGTTATTCATATTTAGGACCTCCGCTGGAGAATCCAGTGAGATATACAATCTTTTTGGTGATTTAGATGCTTTGGGTCAACAATTTCAGTGGTTTTAATGAATAGATTATCATTACTGATGCAAACTTGTCACACCATAAATATAGGATAAATAAATATTACTAGAAGAAATATAGTGACTAAAATCCAACTTGAGGAGATTTAATATGAATGATAGTGATATCACTGATAATTAACTCTTGGAAAAAAAATGAACTGTCTGTTTAAATTTAAATCCTTACTGTTACTCTGCGTTATTCTACAAGCATGTAGTACAGCAGAAAAAACTGACATAGATAAAGCTGATGTGGAAAAGGTCACTTCAACCTCAACTGATCAAGTAAAGAAAAAAGGCATAGTATTAATTGATGATAATGGAAAACTTGGTGATTTATTTAAAAGCGGTGGTGATGAAATAGGCTCCGTAAATAAATATTTATGGCAGGCTTCTATTGAGGTACTTAATTTTCTCCCTATAAATTCTGCCGACCCGTTTTCTGGAATTGTAGTGTTTGGCAAAGGCAAAGCACCAGGATCCTCGCAATCTTATGATGCAACGGTATATATAAGTGACCCTGCTCTCGATGCGCGCTCACTCAGTGTTACAGTAAGGTCATCAAATGGAACAATAAGCTCGGCAGCTAAACGTGAAATTGAAAGTGCAATATTAAGTAGAGCACGTCAGTTGCGATTAAAAGAATTAGATTTATAAATTATATGAATATTTATTCATTTACCATACGCCGGGCTATGCTCCGGCGTTCCACGTTAGAAGGTGCCTAAATAATGCGTTATAATGCAAAAGTAACTGAGCCAAAGTGGCAATCTGCTTGGGACTCATCTCAGAGTTTTAAGGCTATTCCTGATGATCGTGAAAAATACTATGTCTTGGAAATGTTTCCCTACCCCTCAGGTCGCATTCACATGGGCCATGTCAGAAACTACACAATGGGGGATGTTGTTGCGCGTTATAAATCTGCAGTTGGATTTAACGTACTACACCCAATGGGGTGGGATGCATTTGGAATGCCTGCGGAAAATGCAGCGATGGAGAAAAATGTCCATCCCGGTGATTGGACATATCAGAATATTGCTGACATGCGTGCTCAACTCAAGCCAATGGGTTTATCAATTGATTGGTCACGCGAATTTGCAACATGTGATCCGGAATATTATGGCCAACAACAGTCTATGTTTATTGATATGATGTCCAAGGGGTTGGTTTACCGAAAAAATGCCGTCGTTAATTGGGATCCAGTTGATATGACAGTGCTTGCAAATGAGCAGGTTGAAAACGGTAAAGGTTGGAGATCGGGCGCTTTAGTTGAGCGTAAAGAGTTAACACAATGGTTTTTTAAGATATCTGAATATTCAGACGAATTACTTAATGCGCTTGATGATTTAGAAAACTGGCCAGATAAAGTGCGCACCATGCAGAAAAACTGGATTGGTAAATCACAAGGCTTGCAGTTTGATTTTAAAACTAGTGGTGCACCAAAAGGTTTTGAAAAATTAGAAGTATATACAACGCGACCTGATACATTGTTTGGCGCGTCTTTTGCTGCAATTTCTTGTGACCACCCTTTGGCAAAGGAGTTGGAAAAAAATAATACTGATATTGCTAATTTCAATTTAGAATGCAGACAAATAGGCACTACTCAAGAAGCTTTAGAAACCGCAGAAAAAAAAGGATATGATACTGGTATTACTGTAACCCACCCTTTTAATGATGCATGGGAAATGCCTGTTTACATAGCCAACTTCATACTTATGGGGTATGGAACGGGTGCAATATTTGGATGTCCAGCACATGATCAGCGTGATTTGGATTTTGCAAGAAAATACGATTTAATTGTGACGCCTGTAGTATGCCCAACTGATCAAAACCCAGATACATTTTCAATTAAAGAAGAAGCATATACTGGTGTTGGTAATTTAATTAATTCTCGGTTTTTAGATGGATTGACTATTGAAGAGGGTAAATCTGAAGTTATTAGACGTATTTCAGAACAAGGAATGGGTCAGGCAACCACAAATTATCGCCTAAGAGATTGGGGTGTATCTCGACAAAGATATTGGGGTTGCCCAATTCCTGTAATACATTGTAAAAAATGTGGAGTTGTTGCAGAGAAGAAAGAAAACCTCCCAATAACACTCCCAAAAGATGTATCTTTTGATAAGCCTGGAAATCCATTAGATAGACATAAAGAATGGCGTAATTGTAATTGCCCAGCATGTGGATCAGCCGCTCTTCGAGAAACTGATACTATGGATACTTTTGTAGATTCCTCTTGGTATTACGCTAGATTTACCGCTCCAGATTCAATGACACCAACCAGTGAAAAAGAAGCGAATTATTGGATGAATGTCGATCAGTATATTGGTGGAGTCGAACACGCAATTTTACATCTTTTATATTCAAGATTTTTTGCGCGCGCTATGTATGCCACGGGCCATTTGCCCGAAAAGGCAATCGAACCATTTAATGCATTATTTACGCAGGGAATGGTATGTCATGCAACATATCAAGATCCAGATGGAAAATGGCTCAATCCAGATGACATTAAGCAATCTGAAAGTGGAGAATTCATAACTCTTGATGGCCAAAAGGTTACAGTTGGTCAGTCAATTAAAATGTCAAAATCCAAAAAGAATGTCGTTGATCCTGATGATATAATTGACCAATATGGAGCTGATACTGCTCGTTGGTTTGTGATGTCTGACAGCCCTCCAGAAAGAGACGTGGAGTGGACGGCCTCAGGTGCAGAGGCGGCTTGGAAACACCTACAAAGGGTTTGGCGATTAACTGTTGAGATTACAGAAGATAATTCATCAGATACATCAAAAGATATAGAGTTAGAAAAAGCAAGAAATATAGCAATTGAAGCTGTAACTAATGGTGTTGAGGGATTTGCTTTTAATAAATCAATTGCTGCCCTTTATCAGTTTACAAATATACTCGCAAAATCGCCTGCAAGTAAAAGTGCAAAAATTGATGCAATGTTAACAATGGCGCAATTAATGCAGCCAATGACACCTCATTTAGCAGAAGAAATATGGTCTACATTGGGTGGTGATGGGCTGGTAACTGAAGCAAAATGGCCTATATTGGATGCCTCGATGCTTATTAATGATACTATCGTTTTACCTATTCAAGTAAATGGAAAGCGAAGAGACGAAATTGAAGTCAATGTAGATCTTAACAAAGACGAAATAGAGAAAATAGTTCTTGAAAGACCATCAGTTTTACGCACTTTAGATGGTAATGCTCCAAAAAAGATAATTGTAGTGCCTGGAAAGATAGTGAATGTCGTTATTTAGTAGAAGATGGTTTTTGATAGGATTTTTGACACTAGCTGCTTGCGGATTTGAGCCTATTTACGGTGTAGATAAACCAGCCAACAAAATTATGGGCAAGATAGATATTGAAGTTTCTAATGGACGAAATACATTTGAATTACGTGATCGATTGATTGAACGTTTAGGGGCTCTAGAGAGTGACCCTAACTATCTTTTAAAATATAGATCCAGTATTAAATCAAAAAATCTAACAATATCAAAAGATAATGACGTAACCCGCTATACTCTTCAAGGTGAAACAAATTTTGACCTAGTAGATTTAGCGTCAAAAAAAGTGATTTATACAAACACTGTTGTTTCGAATACTGCCTATAGTGCAACTGCTGGCACTTACCCAACTGCTATTGCTGAAAGAGATGCTAATGTAAGGCTTTCTAGAGATATGGCTGATAAAATTGTAACTCTTTTATTAATCACCGCTAAGGATTGGGTAGAATGAAGTTAACGGGGGATAAGGCAAATAATTATTTTACCAACCCTGATACTAATCATACTGCAATTCTTATTTATGGTGCTGATACCATGCGTGTTGCCTTGCGAAGGCAAGAGCTTCTTAAATCCCTAATTGGAGATAATGCTGAAGAGGAAATGCGCTTAACTCGTATTTCAGGATCTGATTTGAGAAGTGATCCTGCACTTTTATTAGATGGATTAAAAGCAAGTGGTTTTTTTCCTGGTCCGCGTGCAGTGTTTGTAGAGGGAGTAACAGATACAAATTCAGCAGTTATTGATGCCGCAATGCAAGATTGGCAAAAGGGTGATGCCATACTAGTTTTAACTGGAAATCAATTAAATGCGCGATCAAAACTCCGAAAAATGATTGAAAATAATAGTAACTCAGCGGCTATTGGTATTTATAATGACCCTCCCAATGAAAAAGAAATTATTTTTATGGCTTCAAAATATAACCTTAATAATTTTGAAAGTGATGCAAAAAAAGATTTAATTGCACTGGGAAGAAGTCTTGATCCAGGCGATTTTCAGCAAACTTGTGAGAAATTAAGTTTATATAAATATAAAGATGACAGCGTAATAACTTCTACTGATATAAATTTATGTGCGCCAGTTACTATTGATGCAGCTTTAGATGAAGCAATACATATTATAGCTGATGCAAGAACTGCTGAGGTTGGGCCTATGCTTAGTAGACTTTTTGGTCAGGGTATAAATCCCACCACTTTGTGTATTGCTGCCACACGCCACTTTAGAAATTTACACTCAGCAGCTTCACACCCCTCAGGGCCAGATGTTGGATTATCTAGAGCAAGGCCACCTGTTTTTGGTCTTCGTAAAGAGCGGATGGTACGTCAAGTTAAACTATGGGGTGGTATGCGATTAGAAAAGGCTTTGGGCGTTTTAACAGACACAGATTTATCATTAAGATCATCATTTAAAGCGCCTGCTCATGCTATGCTTGAAAGAGCTTTTATAAGAATATCTATGATGCGGCCAAAATAAGGATTGCTTATGTATAAAGTTATTGGGAAGACAAACACACGTGCAATGCGAGTTGTGTGGGCAATGCATGAAATAGGATTAGATTTTAATCATATAAAAGTAGCTGCACAATCAGTTGAAGCACAAAAAGCAAATATTTCAGGTAAAGTACCGAGTTTAATATTAAAGGACATAACAATAACCGATTCTACTGCAATAATTACATATTTAGCTGATAAATATTCTCAATTAACATATCCTGCGGGGACTATTGAACGCGCCCAACAAGATAGTTTCACACAATTTATTCTTGACGAATTAGATTCAATTTTGTGGTCTGCTGCAAGACATAGCTTTGTTTTGCCAAAAGAACTTCGGGTTAGTGAGCTTAAAGATACATTGAGGTGGGAATTTGCAAAATCTTTAAAAATTTTAGAGTCTCGTATGGATAATGGACCAAATTTAATGGGAGAAAGATTTACAATTCCTGATATTATATTGACGCATATTGGTGGATGGGCACGCGTTGCAAAATTTGATATACCTGATGGTATATTGAAAGATTATTTTCGACGCCAAATTAAGCGCCCTGCATATATTTCAGCAATAAAACTCTAATTTTTTAATTATTATGATAATTTTCTAATATAATTTACTGCCCCTTGCCCTGCCCATACTCCAGTAGCTAGACATGCCGTTATGAGGTATCCACCTGTTGGAGCCTCCCAATTCAGCATTTCGCCAGCGCAAAAAATACCAGGCTTCGATTTTAGCATCAAATTATGATCAAGAGCGTTCTTAGGTACACCACCTGCAGTAGATATTGCTTCATCAATGGGACGGGGCCCATCATGTGGTATTAGAAGATTTTTGGAAGTTATAGAAATATCTTTCTTAGAAATATTTTGCGAAAATTCATTAAATATTGCTGTTTTTTCTTTATTCAAGCGTAACACTTTACGGATGAAAGTACTCTTACTTGCTTTTTTTGGTAAAAGTTTTTCTCTTTCATTTAAAGCGTTGATATTTGTATCTGGGAGTAAATCTATCATTAATCTATGCCCATCTCTCATAAATTTACTTGCTGCATAAATGCCACTGCCTTCAATACCCTTCTTTGAAATTATAAACTCACCAATTGTGGAAAATTCTCCTGAAGATATGCGAACTGACTTTATAGGTTTTCCAAAAAATGGCTTCATATGTTTTGACCATTGAACTTTAAATCCCATGTTTGATGGTTTAAATTCAATAATTTCCTGACCATGATTTTTTAATATATCTGCCCATAAACCATCTGAACCAAGCCTTGACCAACTTGCACCACCCAAAGCTAAGATTGTAGTATGAGATTTGATGAATTCTTTACCGCCTTTGGTATCAAAAGAGTTTAGATTTTTTTCCCAGCCAATCCATTTCCAGTTGTGGTAAAATTTTATTCCCTTGTTTGTTAACCGTTGTAACCAAGCTCTAAGTAAGGGTGAAGCTTTCATGGTTTTAGGAAATACATGGCCAGATGAACCTGTAAAAATTTCTTGACCTAAGTTCTGAGCCCAATTCATAACGGCTTCATTATCAAAATTATTAATTATGGGTGTTAACCACTGTTCTGCATTATTATAATTTTCAAGAAAATCTTTCTTATTTTGGTTCTTGGTAATGTTTAACCCAGACTTTCCAGCCATTAAAAACTTTCGCCCAAAAGTGGGCATTGCATCAACAATAACAACTGAAAGTTTGTTGTCAGCGGCGATTTCAGCTGCCATCAAGCCAGCTGGACCCCCACCAATTATACAAATATCATACATTATAAAAAAACTTTTAGAGTAAAATTATTATAAAATAATAACTAATTTATTTTCAGTATTTCAAGGTTAGGCATTATCTAACTGTGCTTTAAATTCACGTATCACTGTTTCATATGTATTACGTTTAAATGGCACTATTTTGTCTAATAAATCTTCTGATTTAAGCCAGCACCATCTAGAAAATTCAGGTATTTCCGTTTGTATATTGACCATGCTGTCGTCACCGATGAACTGCATTAAAAACCAACGTTGCTTTTGACCACGAAATTTACCATTCCATAATTTTTTTACAAGATAATGAGGTAAGTCATAAGGTATCCAATCTTCCGTCTCAGCTATGACTTTAACAGCACTCGGTGGGATTCCTGTCTCTTCTTCAAGCTCACGTAATGCCGCATCTTTTGGATCTTCATCTTTCTCTACACCACCTTGTGGCATTTGCCATGCATCTTGTGCACTATCAAGTCTTTGGCCCGCAAATATTCCACCTTGTGAATTACACAACATAATTCCAACACAAGGTCTGTAAGGTAAATTTAAAATTTCATCTTCAGTCATAAATATTATTGCGACAACGTCGCAAGACCTTTCAATACGTCTAATGCATATGATAGCTGATAGTCATCATTTCGCATTTTTGCAGTTTCTTCCTGTTTCTTTCTTTCGTCTTCTAAGAATTTGCGTTCATCATCAGTTAAGCTATCATTTGATAAAGAGTTCTCTAAATCTGCTTCAAATCTTTGGAAGTTTCTTGCTTCATCTGGATCTTCATCAGATCTGATACGCTGTTCAACTAATATATCTGGGGATACACCAAGTGATTGGATGGATCTTCCAGAAGGTGTATAATATCTTGCAGTTGTTAATCTCATTGCAGCACCATCTGAAGATAATGGGATTATTGTTTGGACAGACCCTTTTCCAAATGATTTTGTTCCAACAATAATTGCTCTATGATGGTCTTGAAGTGCCCCTGCAACAATTTCTGAAGCTGAAGCAGAACCACCGTTAATCAATACAACAATTGGTTTGCCGTTTGTTAAATCACCTGGTGTTGCGTTATATCTTTCAGCATCTCGAGCGCCTCTTCCTCGTGTCGAAACTATTTCACCACTTTCTAGGAATGCATCTGATACGCGAATTGCTTGATTAAGAAGTCCACCTGGATTGTTTCTTAAATCCACAACGACACCATTAATATATTCAAGGCCACCAGCAGCATTAATTTCTTTTTCTAGGCTTTCTTTTAGATTTGGGTAGGTTTTGCTTGTAAATGACGAGACTCGTAAAACAACTGTTTTACCTTCTGAGCGTGCTTTAACTGCTTTGATTTCAATTGTATCTCTAATTATGCTAACATCAAAAGGTTCATCTACACCTTCACGAACAACAGTTATAATGATTTCAGAACCAACTGGTCCGCGCATTTTATCCACTGCTTCATCTAATGTTTTTCCTAACGTACTTTCTCCATCAACTTTTGTTATAAAATCACCGGCCTCTATTCCAGCATTATCAGCTGGAGTATCATCAATAGGTGAAACAACTTTAATAAATCCGTTTTCCTGGGTTACTTCAATGCCTAGACCCCCAAATTCGCCGCGCGTTTGAACTTGCATTGTAGAAAAGTCTTCAGGCGCCATGTAACTTGAATGTGGATCTAGTGATGTAAGCATACCACTAATTGCACTTTCAATGAGCTTCTCTTCATCAATCTCTTCAACATATGAAGAACGAATTCGCTCAAAGATATCGCCAAATAAGTCGAGATTTTCATATGTAGATTTAACACGTTTAGTTTCTTGGGCAATTAAAGGATCTGTAAGTTGCGTTGTTATGAAAGCTCCGGAAATAACTCCTGCTAAAGCTATTAAGATAAATTTATTCATTATTATAACCTTTTATCAAGCAAACTAATTGTTAAATTTGTCTAGTTACTTTTATTTAGAATTTTTAATTACTATAATTAAAAAAGTATTTGTTTAGTTTCTATTAATTAAATGCAAAGTTCCAGTCGATTATGAGATTCAAAAGATGTGAGTTATTTTTTGCTAAAATATTATTAATTGTTTTTATATAGTGTGATTAAGATATTAGTGAACGCCCCGTCATTTCATTTGGCTTGTTTAAGCCCATTAATTCAAGAAGAGTAGGAGCAATATCTGCTAATTTTCCACCATCGCGCAATTGAATATTTTTTGATTGGTCTACTAATATTACTGGAACCTGGTTCGTAGTATGGGCTGTATGTGGGTTTCCTGTTTCCAAATTTACCATAGTTTCACAGTTTCCATGATCTGCACATATAATCATTGACCCACCAATGTTATTTATTGCCTCTGTGACCTCCAAAAGAGCGACATCGACTGCTTCACAGGCTTTTATAGCGGCTTGTAAATCGCCCGTATGACCAACCATATCTGGGTTTGCATAGTTTGCTATAATTAGATCATATTCGCCGGTATTAATGGCTTCTACTAAGTTTTCTGTGACTTCTTGTGAGGACATTCCTGGTTTTTGGTCGTATGTCGCGACGCTAGGGCTAGGAGCTAAGTATCGTATCTCTTGATTGGCAGGAGATTCAACACCTCCATTCATAAAAAATGTTACGTGCGGATATTTTTCTGTTTCAGCAATTCGAAATTGTTTCAGTCCCTGTGCAGAAACCCATTCTCCTAAAGTATTAATTATTTTTTCATTTGGAAAGATACAATCCATGTAGGCATTGTGTTGGTCAGAGTATTCGGCAAAACCAGATAAAATTGATAATTTTGGTCTTATGCCAACATCAAACTTATTAAACGATGGCTCACCAATTGCAGCCATTATTTCTCGAGCTCGGTCAGCACGATAATTCATGCACATTAAACCATCGCCATCCTTTATCCCTTTGAAATCACCAATCACTGACGAGGGTATAAATTCATCTGTGAGGTTTTCACTATAAGCAGCCAAAATAGCATCATTTGCATTTTTATGGTGGGCGCCTTTACCATGAATTATTGAATTGTAACCTTGGGCAACGCGTTCCCACCGATTGTCTCGATCAAGGGAATAATAGCGACCAGTTAAACTACCAATCGTAGTATTTATTCCAATTGAAGAATTTAAATGCTCTAAATAAGTTTGAATAGATTTTGGGGCCACATCACGTCCATCCCCAAAAAGATGTAAAATTACCTTTAAGCCTAAATTTTCTAATATTTTCGCAGTTTCAATCATGTGATCAACATGACTGTGTACACCACCATCAGACAAAATCCCACATAAATGGGCGTTACCTTTTGCTGCTTTGATTGCGTTTGCAAATCTCATAATTCCGGGAAGATTTGAAAACTCTTTATTTTCAATACTGCGTTCAATTTTTCTTAAATCCATATCTACGATGCGGCCTGCGCCTATGTTCATGTGGCCGACTTCAGAATTCCCCATTTGTCCTTTTGGTAGGCCTACTTCAGGCCCGAACGTGGTTAACGTAGAGCTTGGATAATTTTTGATTAAATTGTCAAAACAGGGTGTATTTGCCAAAGCAACTGCATTCCCTGTTGTTTCTTCGGATATTCCCCAGCCATCGAGAATACAAAGTAAAACTGGTTTTTTTGGGAGCATGTTTTGATCCAACTTTTTAAATCATCTTAATACTAAAATCCGTGTAGAGGTACAACTCAAAGATGATATATATTATCTATATATCACACTATTATTAA
>Ga0206125_10003968_pt1 | contig 13566 bp, 13 predicted proteins | sample Helgoland_Spring_4_FD_148598 | JGI IMG/M metagenome (GOLD analysis project Ga0206125, IMG submission 148598) | Pelagic subsurface seawater microbial communities from Kabeltonne, Helgoland, North Sea - Helgoland_Spring_Bloom_20160331_1 | ecosystem: Environmental > Aquatic > Marine > Epipelagic ... | reverse complement strand
TGGGTGGATCACAAGGAAGTTGGGGCCTTCATAAAAACAGTCTACAGGGCAAACCTCTACACAGTCTGTGTGTTTGCATTTAATGCAGTTGTCTCCAACGATAAAGGTCATGTTGTTGTCTCTTGTTTGTGTTCGTGAGCAGAATTGCGCGGCATTATAACAGCTAGAATTGACCTGTGAATGCTTAGTTGGAGTTTTTTGAGCACTCTGCTCTCTAGAGTAACTTTTTTAGCTCATAGAGTAGGTCTAGGGCATCCCTAGGTGATAGTTCATCTGGTTTGATCTGCTCCATGCGCTGTAGCAGAAGCGGGTTAACCGAAGGCAGAAATAATTCGCTCTGGCTGGGTTCTGGGCTTGCAGCAGTACTTTTGTCTGATGCGCTACTATCCGGAGTGATAACGGCATGGCTTCCAGCTTCGAGTAGAGCTAGTTCTTGACGAGCTAAATCGATAACCGCCTTGGGAATGCCGGCTAATTTAGCGACTTGAATACCGTAGCTTTTATTAGCGGGCCCTTCCTGGATGCTGTGCAGGAAGACAATATTTTCGTTGTACTCGGTTGCACCCAGATGCACATTAATTGCGCCGGCGACTTTTTCTGGCAGTGATGTCAGTTCAAAATAATGGGTCGCAAATAGGGTAAATGCCTTTACCTTTTCTGCCAGATGAAAGGCGCAGGCCCAGGCCAGTGACAGTCCATCAAAGGTACTGGTGCCACGTCCTACTTCATCCATTAATACCAGGCTGCGAGCACTGGCGTTGTGGAGGATATTGGCGGTCTCGGTCATTTCAACCATAAAGGTAGAGCGTCCACCGGCAAGATCATCGGATGAACCTATGCGCGTAAAAATGCGGTCGACTAGGCCAATGCTGGCTGAGGCGGCGGGGACAAAACTGCCTATTTGTGCGAGCAGAACGATCAGTGCGGCCTGACGCATGTAGGTCGATTTACCTCCCATGTTGGGGCCGGTTATCACTAGCATTTTACGTTCTGCATTCATTAGCAAATCGTTGGCGACAAAGGGGGCATCGGAAACTTTCTCAACCACTGGGTGGCGGCCGCCCTGAATATTTATGCCAGGCTGCTCGTGAAGCTCTGGCTGGCAGAAGTTTAAACTCTGCGCGCGTTCGGCAAGGGTGGATAGAACATCCATTTCGGAGATTGCTTCGGAACAGTTTTGCAGCGGTTCGAGGCTTTCATTGAGCCGTTCGAGTAATTCTTCGTAGAGATGCTTCTCTCTTGCCAGTGAGCGGCTCTTGGCACTCAGGGCTTTGTCTTCAAAGGTTTTAAGTTCTGGGGTTATAAAGCGCTCGGCATTCTTAAGTGTCTGGCGGCGAATATATTCAACTGGGGCGTTATCGCTCTGACCGCGGGAAATTTCAATATAGTAGCCGTGCACGCGATTGAATCCGACCTTGAGGGTGGCAATTCCGGTGCGGGTTTTCTCGCGTTCTTCCAATTCAAGTAGAAAGTCGCCGGCATTGGTGTTGAGTGCACGCAGTTCATCCAGTTCGCTGTCGTAACCGTCGGCAATCACTCCGCCATCGCGAATAACCACGGGCGGGTTTTCCTGAATAGCACTGCCAAGAAGTTCAGTTAAGTCGGGGAGCGGTTTAGCCGCTACAGCTAGATTGACCAGATGTTCTACAGGGGCATTGGCAAGAGAATTTTGCAGTTGCGGAAGCACCGCTAGGGATTCGTGAAGTCGGGTCAAATCTCGTGGGCGCGCTGAACGCAGTGCCACGCGGGTGAGAATCCGCTCCATATCGCCAACTTGCTTTAGGTGGCCGTGCAGGGTTTCGTATAAATAGTTGTCCTGCATGGCGGCGATAGTTTGTTGGCGTGCCAGCAGCGTTGGTAAATGCTGAAGTGGCCGATTTAACCAGCGGCGTAACAGTCGGCTGGCCATATTGGTGGCGGTATTGTCGAGTACATCGAACAGCGTGTTTTCCTGCCCGCCAGTTAGATTGATATCCAGCTCGAGATTTCTGCGGCTGGAGGCATCCAGTGCCACGGTGTCATCACGGTTTTCGGTGCTGATACTACGAATATGGGGTAGGGCGCCGCGCTGGGTGTCCTTGGCGTATTGCAACAGGCAGCCAGCAGCACTGATCGCCAGAGGCAGATGGTCACAACCAAAACCGCTGAGATCACGGGTGCCAAACTGTTGGTTGAGCAAGCGCTGAGCTGTATCTAACTCAAATTCCCAGACATGACGGCGGCGAACACCTGGACGATTGGTGAGAAAATCATTGTCTGGTAGTTCTTCGGAAATCAGTATTTCAACTGGATTTAGGCGCTGCAGTTCGCTGAGTAAATCCTCTTCACTTTGAAGTTCGAGCAGCTGAAAGCGACCACTACTCATATCCAGAGTCGCCAAGCCTAAATTGCCACTGTTACTGTCACTATTATTGCCGCTGTGAACTGCTAAAAGAAGGTTGTCGCGCCGCGCATCGAGTAGCGCTTCGTCGCTGATAGTGCCCGGTGTGATTACGCGCATTACCTGACGATCGACTGGCCCTTTGCTGGTTTCGGGATTGCCGACCTGTTCACAGATGGCAACCGACAGACCCTGTTTAACCAGCTTGGCCAGATAGCCTTCGGCGGCATGATAGGGGACGCCACACATAGGAATAGGGTTGCCGTTGGTCTTGCCTCGGGCGGTAAGGGTTATGTCGAGAATTTGGCTGGCGCGTTTAGCATCGTCAAAAAACAGTTCATAAAAGTCGCCCATTCGATAGAACACTATGTCGTTGGGGTGTTCTGCCTTGATACGTAAATACTGCTGCATCATCGGTGTGTGGACGGGTGCACTGGCTTGGACTGTTGCGTTCATTAAACGGCGGCTCTTTGTAAAAATGATTTGACCGATAAGGCATTATTATCGGGTTTAACAGGGGCAAGAATTCTATCAGAGCGCAGGGTAAATCACAGTGCTGTGATGTAAAATCATAATAAAGCTATAGCCACAGATAAAACGAAGATACACTTTCCCTATGCATAATGAAATCTATCATCTTTCCGAACAATTGGGCAGGGCGCTTAGCCAAAAAAGGGCCACAGTTACCAGCGCGGAATCCTGTACTGGTGGTGGAGTGGCTCAGGCCATTACCTCAGTTGCCGGTAGCTCGGGTTGGTTTAACCGCAGCTTTATTACCTATGCCAACAGCGCCAAGCAGGAGATGCTTGGTGTTGATGAAGCGCTACTCGAAGAGCATGGCGCGGTGTCTGAATCCGTGGTTGTCAGCATGGCCAGTGGTGCGGCACAGCGTGCCGCGGCTGATTACGCAGTGGCGATTAGTGGCATTGCTGGGCCAAATGGCGGCACTGAGGATAAACCGGTTGGCACAGTTTGGTTCGCTTGGCTGAGTCCGGATGGCGTTATGACGCGTAAGTATCATTTAACGGGCGACCGACATTCAGTGCGTGAGCAAGCGGTAGAAATTTCTCTACAAGAACTCTTGCATCAGGTTACTGGATGTAATACTGTATAACCATACAGCTACTGATCAAGTAACCAGTAGTTAGACATCACAACAATATTTATATCGAGGACAGAATAATGGATGCCAACAAATCAAAAGCACTAGAAGCCGCGCTTGGACAGATAGAACGACAGTTTGGTAAGGGCACAGTAATGCGTATGGGTGAAGGCACCCGTCAGGCTATTCCGGCTATATCTACTGGTTCTTTGGGTTTGGATATTGCACTGGGGATTGGCGGTTTGCCAAAAGGCCGTGTGGTTGAGATCTACGGTCCAGAATCCTCAGGTAAAACAACGTTGACACTGCAGGTGATTGCCGAGGCACAAAAAGCCGGTGGCACCTGTGCATTTATCGATGCTGAGCACGCTCTTGATCCTGTCTATGCAGAGAAGCTTGGTGTGGTAGTTGATGACTTGATTGTTTCGCAGCCAGATACTGGTGAGCAGGCACTCGAAGTCACCGATATGCTGGTTCGTTCAGGGGCCTGTGATGTACTGGTGATTGACTCGGTGGCTGCGTTGACGCCACGCGCTGAGATTGAAGGCGATATGGGTGATCACCACGTTGGTCTACAGGCGCGTTTGATGTCTCAGGCACTGCGTAAGTTAACCGGTAATATCAAGACGGCTAACTGTCTGGTGATCTTTATTAACCAAATTCGTATGAAGATTGGCGTTATGTTCGGTAACCCTGAAACAACCACTGGTGGTAATGCTCTTAAGTTTTACTCTTCGGTACGTTTGGATATTCGACGTATTGGTGCGGTTAAAAATGGCGATGAAATTGTCGGCAACGAAACTCGCGTTAAGGTTGTTAAAAACAAAGTAGCACCGCCGTTTAAGCAGACTGAATTTCAGATTCTTTACGGTCAGGGTATTAACCGCAATGGCGAGTTGGTCGACCTTGGTGTTAAGCATGGTTTGATTGATAAGTCTGGTGCCTGGTATGCCTACAAGGGCAACAAGATTGGTCAGGGCAAGGCGAATGTTGGTGTCTATCTAACCGAAAACCCAGAGATAGCCGCTGAAATTGAAGCCTTTATCCGTTCAAAAGAGCTAGGTGGTACTCCGCCGGCGGAAAAATCAGCAGACGATAAAGCGGCTAAATAAGCTGTTTTTCTGAAGGTTACTTGAACCTGTTGTCAACACCATAAAAAGCGCCCTTTGGCGCTTTTTGTGCAAAGGCCAGTTCACATTAATTGATTAATAGGCAATCGGCTGAATCTCGAGTTTATAAGGGCTAAATAAGAGGCAGGAACCTGACTATGTTGGAAAAGCCAGCAGACAATATACCCGCCAAAATTCGTATAGCGGCGATGGATTTACTGACCGGTCGAGAATATTCGAGTGCTGAGTTGGCCACTAAACTCAATAAACGCTTTGATAGCCATCCTTCTATTGAACAGGTTTTAGTGCAGATTGCCGAAGAGGGTTTGCAGTCAGACAAGCGCTTTACCGAAGCCTATATTCGGTCGCGTATCTATCGCGGTCACGGCCTTAGTCGTATCCGTCAGGATATTCGCCAAAAGGGTGTCTCCGATGAACTGGTTGCTCAGGGGCTAGAAAATGCCGATGTTGATTGGTATGAATTGGCCAGAGATGTGGCCACCCGAAAGTTTGGTCAGCAACCAGCAGCAGATCAGCGGGAAAAAGCCAAGCGTATGCGCTTTATGCAGTATCGAGGCTTTAACTACGATCAGATTAAGTATGCCTTAGGCACATCGCAGGATTTGGATGACTATATAGACTAGCTAAATAGACTAGCTGTATAGATTAGATAGATCGATTAGATAACTAGACTGGCTGACTTTAAAGTTTTACAGATGGTTGTTGAAAATCTCCACCAGTCGCGGCTCAATCCAGCTATGAGCGGCTAGATTCGTGATAAACCCGCAGTGCCCGCCAAATGGTTGAATTTCAATATTAAGTTGCTCTGGGCAGTTTATCCGCTGTATATCAGCGACCGGAATAATCGGGTCATCTGCCGAGGCGATAAGGTGGGTTGGTGTTGTCAGGTTAGCAAGCCGATCACCGGTCAGCGCGTAGGATGAGAAGTAACTGTCTATACTGTCAAACGGCGTATATTTGGTGATAAACAATTCATTCATATCATTAATTGAGCGGGCGCTATTCAGGGCCTCGGCAAAATCATATTCGGGGAAGTGCTTTAATTTCTTTTTTAGGGAATTGCTCCAGCGATAGAAAAAGTATTTCTCATAGAAAAACACCGTTTCATCCAGTGCGATCATCGCGTTTGAGGGATCAACGGGTGGGCATATGCCAACCGTGGCCGAGAGATTTAGCGATTCGCCATGATCTGCGGCTATGCGCAGGGCAAAATTTGCCCCCAGTGAAAATCCTGCCAAAAAGGTTTTTGGGTAACTAAATTTCGAGCTGAAGTCTGCAATCGCACCGGCTACTTCGTCGGTCAGTGTTGAGTTGAAAATGCCCTGATTGAGATGTTGTGTATCTCCGTGGTCACGGAGGTTGATTCGCAGTACATCAAAGCCCTGTTTTAAAAGGTAGTTGGCAGTGGTTACCTGATAGGCTGATTTGCTCGAACCCTCCCAGCCATGCAGTAAAACAATCAGTGCGCCTTTTGACGTTGGACTGTCAGCTGATGGACTGCGGTCATACTCAGCCACAAGCCTTGTTCCATCTGCCGCGGAAAGAATAAGTGCTTCACTATTTAAACGCTGAACCAATCGGTTAGCACGTATTTTTCTTGGCCCCACGCTGTTAAGAATACTCTGAATATGAGGATTTCTTAATAATAAAGGTGGGGTAAATGGGGTCTGTGCAGTCATATTAAATAGCGAGTTAATTATTATTTTAGGTAGACGAGATTATCATTCTAATATTTTCATATTAGTTGCTTGATGGCAAAAGGGTCAATTATTTCTCTCATTCATGATTCTCGTCATCTCTGTACCAGGGAGTTCAACATGAGAACAACACAATTTACGCTATCTGTTTTGGTCGCATTTATGGCACCTTTGCTTTTTACCAGTCCAGCTATTGGTGATCAGGAAGATCCAGGCGGGGTCGATACTATAAAAGTCGATACTATAGAAGTTGCAAGTCTGACAGATCAGCTTAAAGCTATAGAAGATGAGGTTAACCCAGCGGCTTGGAATATCCGCAATGGTTGTGTAACCTTAAAGAGAATAAAGCGCATAAAGTTCCTAGATGACCAGACAGCTTTATTGTCGATGCGGAGTAGGCATCCCGACAAGAAAAAGATTATCTTGAAGCTCAGGCGTCAATGCCCAGGTATCAAGCGCAGCGGCTATGTTCATAAGTCCTCGGGATTTAAATTGTGCGCTGGATTTGATAGATTTAGTGTACTGGGTTCAGGGTTTAGCTGTCGGATTGAGTCTCTTGAACCCTATGTCAGTATTGAAGAGCCTAAGCCGGCAATAGATTTGGATTAAATCCTCCGGTAGGGCTCTAAGAATTAACCACAAGGGCCTTACATGATTTCAATACAACGCCTCCGTTTATATACACAGACCTGTGTTTTCCTCGGCCTATTTTTTGCCTCGAGTATTTTTGCTGAGTCAGGAATTATCTGGCAGGGCAGTTGGCAGCAGGGTGGGCTTTTATTAGGCCAGATTCACCCCACCGACAGTATTAGTCTTGACGGTGAGAAGATAAAAACAACCACTGATGGACGTTTTCTTTTTGGTCTTGGACGCAACGCTCAAGGCCCTTTGCACTTTATTGTCAGCAGCCCCGATGGTACTTATAAAGAAGAACAGTACCCAGTTGCCAGTCGCGATTATCCGGTTCAGCGGGTCGAGGGTGTTCCCCAACGCACCGTTGTACCGCCTGCGGGACAGCTGCAGAGGATAAAGTCCGACTCGGCGCTAGTTGGCAAGGCCCGTGAAGAAGTTACCGATAAAACCGATTTTCTAAACGGTTTTATCAAACCTTTGGACGGCCCCAAAACCGGTGTATACGGGAGTCAGCGGTTTTATAACGGTGTCCCCAAAAGCCCCCATTATGGCGTTGATTATGCCGCCCCTACCGGCACCAAAGTTATAGCGCCCGCTGCAGGCATAGTGCGGTTGGCTCACAGTGATCTATTTTATTCTGGTGGAACGCTGATTATTGATCATGGCCATGGTCTTAGCTCAAGTTTTCTCCACCTCAGCGATATACTGGTCAGTGAAGGTGGGCGGGTTGAGCGCGGTGACCCAATAGCCCGAGTTGGTTCAACAGGCCGTGCCACAGGACCCCATTTAGATTGGCGGATGAACTTGCGCAGCGTGCGAGTTGACCCCGAGCTGGTTCTTAAGGCGCTTCCTGCGCAGTAATAATTAAGTTTATCTTCTGTAATCACAGCGATATTTTCCACAGGCCATGGCGGTTTTGGGGGATTTTGCGTACACTAATGCGGTTTTAAAACGGACGGTTATCGTGGATAAAAAACTTTTAAGTATATTGGTTTGCCCTGTTAGCAAGGCGCCTCTCGAATATGACAAAGACAACCAAGAGTTAGTTTGTCGGGCCAGTGGTCTTGCCTATCCAATACGCGATGGCATTCCAGTCATGCTGGAGACTGAAGCGCGGCAACTCGGTGCTGATGAAAAGCTTCGAGGCTCGTCTAAATAAGATTTAAGGTTGAAGGTGCAGGTCATGACTGAGGCAACATTGTTTACCCGAATTATTAATCGTGAGATTCCCGCAGAGATTATCTATGAAGACGATCTCTGTATCGTGATCAACGATATTTCGCCACAGGCCCCGGTTCATATGCTGGTTATACCGCGCAAACCGATCGCCAAATTGGCGGATGCTGACGACGGCGATAAATCCCTACTCGGGCATTTAATGTGGGTTGCTGGCGAAGTGGCCAGGCAGGCTGGTGTTGCCGATGCATTCCGGTTGGTGGTCAATAATGGTTTGGGTGCTGGTCAGACGGTTTTTCATCTGCACCTGCATGTACTGGCCGATCCGCAGGGCAACGAAAAATTCTCTGAATCTAATATGTAAGGTGCAGGTCATATCGACCTGGCCATAATTGGAAATAATTAATGATGAAAAGCGCCGAAATTCGTGACGCATTTTTAGACTATTTTGCCAGCCAGCAACACAGCGTTGTGGCGAGTAGTAGTCTGGTACCTGGAAATGATCCAACTCTGCTGTTCACTAATGCGGGCATGGTGCAATTTAAAGACCTGTTTCTCGGTGATGAGAAGCGCGACTATGTTCGCGCCGTATCATCGCAGCGCTGCGTGCGTGCTGGCGGCAAGCACAATGACCTTGAAAACGTCGGCTATACCGCTCGTCATCACACCTTCTTTGAAATGCTCGGCAACTTTAGCTTTGGCGATTACTTTAAGCGCGATGCAATTAACTTTGCTTGGAAATTTTTGACCGAAGTGCTCGAGCTGCCCAAAGAGCGACTCTGGGTCACTGTGCACATCAGCGACGATGAAGCGGCGGATATCTGGATCAACGAAATTGGTGTCGATCCGGCGCGACTGTCGCGCCTCGACGAAGATAATTTTTGGCAGATGGGCGATACCGGCCCCTGCGGCCCCTGTACTGAAATATTTTGGGACCACGGTGAAGATATTCCCGGCGGCCCTCCAGGCAGTGAAAACGATGATCTCGACCGTTATATCGAGATTTGGAATCTGGTATTTATGCAGTTTGAACGCGATGCCAGCGGCAAGATGACGCCGCTTCCCAAACCATCGATTGATACAGGTATGGGTCTTGAGCGTATCGCCGCAGTGATGCAGGGCGTGCACAACAATTACGATATTGATCTTTTTCAGCACCTGATTAAAGACGCAGCCAAAGTGATTGGTGTTGCTAATCTTCAGGAAAACTCTCTTAAAGTGGTTGCGGATCATATTCGCTCCTGTGCTTTTTTAGTGGTGGATGGTGTTCATCCTTCAAACGAAGGTCGAGGCTATGTGCTGCGCCGTATTATTCGTCGCGCCCTTAGACATGGTCACAATCTTGGTGCCAAAGGCAGTTTCTTCTATAAGCTGGTCGGCTCTCTCGGTGAAGTAATGGGTGAAGCCTACCCAGAGCTGCTGAGCATGCAGAAAGAAATTACTGACACACTAAGGAAAGAAGAAGAGCAGTTTGCCCGAACGCTTGATAAGGGTATGGGTGTTCTTGAAGCGGCGTTAGAAAATGTCTCCGGTGAAGTCCTTCCCGGAGAGTTGATCTTCCAGCTCTACGACACCTTTGGTTTTCCAACAGATTTAACCAATGATGTAGCCCGTGAAAAAGGCTATAGCCTGGATATGGAAGGCTACGAAAAATGTATGGAAGAACAACGCAAGCGCGCCCGTTCGGCCAGTCAATTTGGCCTTGATTACACTGATAGTATCCGTGTTGATGGCAGTACCGAATTCTGTGGTTATAACAAATTAGAAAATACAGCGGCAGTTGTCGCTCTATATGCCGCCGGCGAAGAAGTGCCAAGCGCCGATGTAGATGCAGAGGTTGTGGTTATTCTGGATAGCACTGCATTTTATGCCGAGTCTGGTGGTCAGGTAGGAGACAGCGGTTATCTACACACAGATTCAGCCAAAATAGAGATTACCGACTGCCGTAAATCCGGTGATCACCATCTGCATATTGGCCGTGTACTTTCTGGTCAGATAAAAGCCGGCGAAACAGTTACTGCCGTGGTAGATGCTTCAGTGCGTGGCGCTACGGCGTTAAATCATTCGGCAACACATTTATTGCACACAGCCTTACAGCAGGTGCTGGGCGAGCATGTTCAACAAAAAGGCTCACTGGTCGACAGTCAGAGACTGCGCTTTGACTTCTCTCATGGTGAATCGGTTACAGCCGAGCAGACCCGCAAGATTGAACAGATTGTTAATCGTGAAATACTGCGCAACACTAAGGTCAATACCGATGTGATGAGTATGGAAGACGCGGTTGATAAAGGCGCAGTGGCCCTATTTGGCGAGAAGTATGGCGACGAAGTTCGCGTGCTCAGTATGGGTGGCGACTTCTCCGTAGAGCTCTGTGGCGGCACTCATGCATCGCGAACCGGTGACATTGGTCTGCTAAAAATAAGCGCGGAATCAAGTGTAGCTTCTGGCGTAAGACGTATTGAAGCGGTAACCGGCGAGAAAGCTTTAGCACTGGTTGATGAGCTACAAGACAATATTGGCGATATTGCTAATATAGTCCGAGCGGCGAGAAATAATGTTGCCGACAAGGTTCGCCAGGTGGTTGAAGATAATCGTCGCCTGCAGAAAGAGTTAGAAACATTAAAGAGCAAGTTGGCCAATGCCTCGGGCAGTGATCTGATGGCCGGTTTAAAAGAGATTAACGGCGTCAGTGTTCTGGCAACCGTGGTTGAGGGTGCCGATGGCAAGAGCCTGCGTGGTGTTGCCGATCAGGTGCGTTCAAAACTCCAGTCCGGGGTGTTTTTATTAGCCGCAGTGGACGGTGATAAAGCGGCTTTGGTTGCCGGTGTTACCAGTAATCTGACCGATAAGCTTAGTGCTGGCAATCTGCTTAAGTTTGTCACCGCACAGGTAGATGGCAAAGGTGGCGGCCGACCGGATATGGCTCAGGGCGCTGCTGGCAGCACTGAGAATCTGCCCGCCGCACTTGAATCCGTTTATAGTTGGGTTGAAGATACGCTGTGAAGCGCTTAACTTTTACCCCAAATTGCTGTTTAATCAGCGACCTTTTTATCTAAGTAGATAGTTTAAAGATGAGTTTAATTGTTCAAAAGTATGGCGGCACTTCGGTTGGCACTGTTGACCGAATTAAAGCCGTTGCCGAAAAAGTAGCTGCTGGGCATCGAGCGGGCGACCAGATCGTGGTGGCCGTCTCTGCCATGAGCGGAGAAACTAATCGATTGATTGGTCTTGCCCGAGATATTCAGGAAGAGCCTAACCTTCGCGAGATGGATGTTCTTGTCTCGACCGGTGAGCAGGTGACTATTGCACTGCTGTGTATGGCACTTCAGGAAGCCGGTGTTGAAGCGCGTTCTTATACGGGCGGTCAGGTGCGTATCCTGACTGATAATGCCCATGGCAAAGCGCGCATCCAAGAGATTGACGGACACCGTATTAAAGATGACTTGGACGCCGGTAAAGTTGTGGTTGTGGCAGGTTTTCAGGGTGCTGACGATGCGGGCAATATCACAACACTTGGCCGCGGCGGTTCAGATACCACAGCAGTGGCACTGGCTGCTGCTCTGGAAGCGGATGAATGTCAGATTTACACCGATGTCGATGGTGTTTATACCACCGACCCCAGAGTGGTTGCCGAAGCGCGCCGACTCGACAAGATTACCTTTGAAGAAATGCTGGAAATGGCCAGTCAGGGTTCAAAGATATTGCAGATTCGCTCGGTTGAATTTGCTGGAAAATACAATGTACCACTTCGTGTGATGTCCAGTTTTGACGATGGCCCAGGCACGTTGATTTCTCTCGAGGATGACGATCAGATGGAAAAACCAGTTGTTTCAGGTATCGCGTTTAACCGCGACGAAGCCAAATTAACTATCCGCGGCATTCCGGATCAGCCCGGTGTTGCATACAAAGTATTGGGCGCAGTTAGCGCAGCCAATATTGAGATTGATGTAATCGTTCAGAACGTCGCCAAAGACAATTCTGCGACGATTACCTTTACAGTGCACCGCAACGATCTTAAAAGAGCCAAAGCTCTCTTAGAGACAATTGCGGCGGATCTCGGTGCTCTTGAAGTAGACACAGATGATCGTATTGTTAAGGTATCAATAGTTGGTGTCGGTATGCGATCACATGCAGGTGTTGCCGCAACCATGTTTGAGTCTTTGGCGGCTGAGGGTATTAATATTCAGTTAATTACCACCTCAGAAATCAAAATAACGGTGGTAATTGAGGAGCGGTACTTAGAATTGGCAGTAAGAGCGCTACATTCTGCGTTTGGACTTGAACAATAGGGATGATAAGCGGTCTCATTTTTGGACACAGCAGTTAAAAACTGTTAGATTCTGCGCTGCTTGGGAGAGGTTCAAACCTTAGAGCAGCGTTCAACCGGGGGGATTGGCCGTGACCACTAAATTTTAATCAGTGAGTATGGCGGATTAAGGAAATATTATTCACCAATGATTGGTGATCAGCAGTGTAGGAGCTATTTATGTTAATACTTACTAGAAGGGTAGGAGAGACTCTCGTAATCGGAGATGATGTTACGGTTACAGTATTGGGAGTTCGAGGAAATCAGGTTCGACTGGGTGTAAATGCACCAAAAGAAGTCGCCGTACATCGTGAAGAAATATATCAGCGCATCCAAATGGAAAAAGGTGGAAATGAATCTGCTCCAGCAGACGATTCAGCTGAATAAGTTACTTTGATTTCTTCGTCAATGTGCTATTATGCCGCCGCTGTTTAAGGGCGGCATAGTTGTTTTAAAAAAGCACTAAAAAGTCCAGTAACAAAAAGCGAGAAATGGCCCAGTGGCTGACTAAATGCGAATGCATTTTGGTCGCACGTAGGGCGGTCTCGAAGAGACAAGAAGCGAAAGCTTCGCAGCAACGCGCGACCGGGCGCGCCTGGCGAGTTTAACAGGCAAAACGGTAGACAAGTTTATGGAGAAATGGCCGAGTGGCTGAAGGCGCGCCCCTGCTAAGGGCGTATACGTTAATAGCGTATCGAGGGTTCGAATCCCTCTTTCTCCGCCAAATAAAAAAGCCCCCTTTTAAGGGGGCTTTTTTATTTGCGAAGAATTCGGGTGAGAACCCTAGCCGGTTCGACAAAACACATTGTGTTTTGGACGCCGCAGGCGGTCCGCAGGACTTGCTAGCAAGCTTTAGCTTGCTAGCAATCAATCCCTCTCCTTCAGCACCAGCTTAACCTGCTATTTCACCAAGCCCACTCTCAAGTAAGGGGGCTTTTTTATTTGCGAAGAATTCGGGTGAGAACCCTAGCCGGTTCGACAAAACACATTGTGTTTTGGACGCCGCAGGCGGTCCGCAGGTGCTGATAGGCAAGAGATCCTTCGGCTTCGCTCAGGATGACAGAATAGAGGATAGAAGTTTCCCAGCAGGTGCTGATAGGCAAGAGATCCTTCGGCTTCGCTCAGGATGACAGAATAGAGGA
>Ga0206125_10003966_pt1 | contig 13567 bp, 14 predicted proteins | sample Helgoland_Spring_4_FD_148598 | JGI IMG/M metagenome (GOLD analysis project Ga0206125, IMG submission 148598) | Pelagic subsurface seawater microbial communities from Kabeltonne, Helgoland, North Sea - Helgoland_Spring_Bloom_20160331_1 | ecosystem: Environmental > Aquatic > Marine > Epipelagic ... | reverse complement strand
AGAGCTATTTAAATAACATGCAGACCCTGCTTGTGTTGCACCAGTACCTTGATACCATATCTCAGCACCCTTACCGTATTGCCCAGCAGCTGTTAATCCGCCGTCATCTACCTTAATACTCTTTGCGATAACTCCCTCATTATCATCTACTTCTAACTTAGGTAGACCAGACACATCGTTTACGCTGAACAGCGTACCAGTAGTTGACGTATCTACTTGGAAAAGATCGTATGTACCATCGTGGATTGTAAACGTATCCGCAGTGCCTGTTGGGTCGAGCTCGATATCAAGATTAAAACCGTTAGTGTCGATGGTTCTGTCAGCTGTGAGAGTCTGGTCTGCATTTGCAATGTTTGAACCGCCACCGCCTATATCCCCAAAATCTACATATTTAACTGCATCGCTATCAGAAGTATCTTGAATAAGAACTTTATCATTAGAGGCTGGAGTACCAATGTCTGATAGGTTAACCCCATCTGCTATTACCTTCTTCCAGTTTGCCATTTAATATTATATTTTTTTATCCTCCAACTTCTGAAGCCTGTCAAATTCTTTTTCTACTTTTAATATAGTAGACGCCATTACAGGTGCGTCGCTTCCTTTTATTGTACAACTTTTTAAGGCCTGATTAATTAAGTAGGCTTCTTGAATTTCTAATTTCATTTAATTAATTTTATTTTTTTGCTTCAAGCTGATTTTGCAGCTTTTCCACAATAGCACTCAACAGTAAAACATCCCTACCAGAAAAAGTGGTATCCGCTAAAGCAGTTAAAAGATAGTTTAATTCCTGTTTTGTAAGAGTGTCTGTGTTAATTCTTTTTTCTTTCAAAAGTGCCATCAAGAGTAGATATAAATGTCTTGATTAGATGAATTAACATACATATTTCCGATCTGAGCTAAAGCGGCTGTCTGACCTGAAGCTCCAGCAGCCGTATGAACTGTAGAAACCCAAGCATCAGGAGTAAATCCACCGCCTGCCGCAGAAGCATCACCGCCTGCGTAGTCAACACCAAAACGCCCAGACTCTTGAGATTGATCCCATCCAAACACCTTGTTGGCAGCCCCTTCAAAAACAATACCAGCATCAATGTTTGTTGCGCCTCCGCTATTTAAAGAAATAAAAGTGTCTTCAACCAGCAAGTTGGTTGTATTAACGGTAGTGGTGTCTCCATTTACGGTTAGGTCACCAGTTACAGTAACATTAGCGTCAAACGTAGCATTTCCAGTAACGTCAAGAGTACCAGCAATATCTGGGTTTGTAGTTAGCTTAAGCACCCCTGCCTGGCTCGCCAGGTTAGTTCCAGTCATAGCAGTTACCAAGTCAGCAATGCTTTCTTTTCTTTCGGCACCAGTTCCGCTGCCATCCAAGAAAACAATAAAGTCATCCGCAACTGTTACAGCCGTATCGGTAAACTCACCGAAGTCTACATTAAAGGTTACAGTGGATCCGCTGCCTTGGTTTGTGGTAAAATTGCCACCTCCGCTCAAGCCTGCTCCAGCAGCAAGTGTTACCGTTGAGTCATTTGCGGCAGACGTATTAGCAATCCACTTAAAATCACCGCCAGAGTCGGTGCTATAAGAAAGAATATTCCCGTTAGCGGCTGAATTTCCAGTAACAAGATCAAGCTCTGCATTACCAACAGCGTCTGCGGCAATACTTGAAGCGAGAGCTACAGCTCCTGAACCATCAAAAGAAACCGCTGAAGCGGTTATATCTCCTGTGATTGAAAAGTTTTGAGCACTTGCGAGCGCAGTAGCTGTTCCAGCGTTACCAGTTATGGTGGTTTGATCACCAGTATTGTTTCCAGAAATTGTCGCGTTGCTTAACGCAGAGCTAAGTTGAGCTACAGTAAACGAACCAAGGACAGCAGCGTTTCCTGAGGAGGTAATATGCCCTGTTAAGTTAGCGTTAGTTGTTACCGTAGCAGAATTGCCCGTTGTGTCCTGAGATATCTCTCCAGCAGCAGACTCAACTACTACTTTTTTCCAAGTTGCCATTATTTTTTAATGTTTAATAAGTTACAAATATAGTTATTAATCGTCAGACACCCCTAGGTACAGATTATCGCTTTCATCCGCATACATGCCGCCTAAAAAAGCTCCTGGTTCGGCCCCTGAAGCAAAGCGCTTGAACTTAACCGTTCCATCTAAGTTTACTTTTCCCGTTCCGTTAGGTTGAAGAGTTATGTCTCCGTTACTTGATGTGGTGTATAGTTTCTTAATAGAAACATCCAGGTCAGCACCTAACTTTAAATTAGCATGATTGGCAAATAAGAGCTTTCCGCTAGTTGCCATGTCACCGTTTGTCGGACCAACTATAGCTGTAAATCCTGACTTTCCAGCAGCAAAACTAGCAGTATCATCCGCTGGAATAATTCTGTCTGGGTTTGAGGCGTTTATGTAATTGTTAAGCGCTGTTACGGTGTTTGAAGCCGTGTTGCCCCAGGCTGATCCGTCTTTATCAACCACGCTAGCAAAAGGAACTCTGTTTACTATTACCTGAGAGTTGTCCACCCTAGTAACAACAATCGTGTCTCCACTACCTAAACTAGCTTGTATAGATCCAGAAGGATATGCCTTGCCAGCAATATAAACGGAGTTGTTTCTATTGAATATCCTAAGGTCGGCCATTTTATTTTGTTACTTTAATGTGAAGGTTTTGGAGATGACCAGTAAAAGAGTCCCCATTTTCTGCATTCTCTACAGCAATGTAAAAATACAGTTTTATAGAATTAGGAATCTCGCTGTTAGCTGCTGACTCAACAAAACAAATATTGGAAGGAACGCTTACCGACGAGTTACCAGCACCGCCAAGGTGAACTAACTGACCTGTTGCGTTAAGAGAGTTGATGTCGGTTAAGAAAGGCTCATTACTAATTAAAGCGAGACTCTCTTCATCAGCTTCATTTGGATACTCTCTTACCACCTTTACATAAAAAGCAAACTGAACGTCTGCAATGACGCCATTAGTAACCTTAAATGTAGAGGGGCTTTCCTCAGAGTCCATTATTTTAAAAAAAGCTGGAGCTGTGCTTAATGCGTAAAAAGCAGTGTTAAAAGAAGCCGAGCTTGTTGTGAAAAACTGAACATAATCGTCGGTTGTGCTAACGGCCCAGTCTGCTGGAGAGACTGAGTTGTCAGACGATGAGGCAACCAGCTGAAGTAGATTTAAATTATTCGTATTGACAACGGTCATAACGTTATCTACAAAATTCGCAGCTGAAATAGCGGTTGTGGCTGATATATTTAAAAACTTAATAAAAGTAGAAGCAGCAGGGATGTCAAGCAAACTCTCGCCATAATTGTTCAGCAATAACAACAAATCATTTGTGCCGACAGTGCCATCTCCATTGAGGTCACCTAGCGAAGCGCCATTAATCGGCTCTCCAGCCGCAGCTCCAGCCGCAGCAGCAGCTGCCATGAAAGTATCAAACGGGCTCTTATTTATAAACTCACTACTGCTTGAGTCGTATCTCAAAACATCAAGATCGGATATACTAGTGATGTTTATATCGCTTAAGTCGTTTATCGGACCATTCGGGCCAGTGGCGCCTGTGCTACCAGTGCTCCCAGTAGCGCCTGTACTTCCAGTACTCCCAGTGGCGCCTGTGCTACCAGTACTCCCAGTAGCGCCTGTACTTCCAGTAGGTCCTGTAGCCCCAGTGGGTCCAGTACTGCCAGTTGCCCCAGTAGGCCCTGTAGCTCCTGTAGCTCCTGTTGGCCCTGTAGCTCCTGTAGCGCCTGTACTTCCAGTAGGTCCTGTAGCTCCTGTTGGACCTGTAGAACCAGTAGGCCCTGTACTTCCAGTAACACCTGTAGCCCCAGTGGGTCCTGTAGCCCCAGTGGGTCCTGTAGCACCAGTACTGCCTGTAGGTCCTGTGACGCCTGTAGATCCTGTTGAACCAGTAGGGCCAGTGGCGCCTGTACTTCCTGTTACCCCCGTAGAGCCAGTAGCTCCTGTACTGCCTGTACTGCCCGTAGAACCAGTGACTCCTGTACTCCCTGTTGCTCCTGTGCTCCCTGTAGCTCCTGTGCTCCCTGTAGCTCCTGTTGAACCAGTAGGGCCAGTGGCGCCTGTACTTCCTGTGGCTCCCGTGGAGCCTGTAGAGCCTGTAGAGCCTGTAGCTCCAGTACTGCCAGTAGAACCCGTGGAACCTGTTGCACCCGTACTTCCTGTAGCCCCCGTACTTCCTGTGCTACCCGTTGCTCCTGTAGAGCCAGTGACCCCTGTGGAGCCAGTGACCCCTGTGGAGCCAGTAGGGCCAGTAGGGCCAGTAGGACCTGTGCTTCCTGTGCTTCCTGTAGGCCCAGTAATGCCAGTAGAGCCCGTGGCACCCGTGCTCCCAGTAACACCTGTAGCTCCAGTACTGCCTGTAGCTCCAGTAGGACCTGTAGCGCCTGTAGGTCCAGCAGCTCCCTCTTGCCAGTTGGCTGTATCTGTCCAGGTTCCACCTTTGTATATATAGATTTTGTCGTCGTCCTTCATAACGGCGACGTAGCCAACAACCCTTAGAGCCTCAGAAAGATCGTCCCTATACGATAGAGCAGCGTCAGCCCCAGACTTAGCGTCGAAAATACCCAAGCCTTTAACCTGAAGTGTAGTCAGGTCAAGAACTGGAGCGTTAGGGTTTTGGTTATTTACTGTACCTGGAAAATTAGGCATGTTAGTCGTCTATAAATACTGTTACGTTATCGGCAAAACCCTGTGTATTTACCGTTCTATAAATTCTATAGGTGTCTGTATGGCCAAAAGAATTATCAAGACTAAAGTCACCAATCTTCCATATATCAGCTGGAGTATTAGGATACGTGTTAATAGTTAAGTCAGTTCCTGTGTTACCTCCCTGCTTTATACTTACGAGATCGCCTATGCTTGCCTTGTATATTATATAAGTGTAGTTCGAAGCGTTGTTAGAAGCAGATTCTGTTATTAAGTTTTTTCCAGTACCAAAGGATGACGTATTATCATAAAGAGCAGCGTGACCATCTGAAGTGCTAGCGTCATCAAAAACATCTTGTGCGTCATTGTCTGAAGATGTGTTAATCAAGGCTGTTGAGCTAGCCACAAGAAGAAGAGGGTATCTATTCATGTAGAATATCTGGCTGTCAGATTCCTTAGCGAAAGAAGCTGAGTCGTTGTCACTTTTTTCATCATCAACCTGAGCCTTATAAGTAACGGAACCTGTCGTTCCTGCGTATCCAGTGTCTTGAAACGTATAATTGTGATCGCCTGTCTGAACACCTGTTCCAGAACCAAAAGTCTTAATAAGGCTGCTACCCCTGTAAAGCCTCACTTCAGTTATATTTACGCCGTTTGTTTGCCTGTCAACTGCAATAGTAACGTCACTGTCGTTATTTCCTACCTCTCTTAGTGTGTCGGATTCACCTGATCCAGAATCGGTAAAAGATGAATTTGTAACCCTGTCAAAGCTTACGGTTACACCAGGGTCATTATAAGAAGCTTGAGAGGTGTCCTCGTCAGTTATGGTGTTAGTTCCAGTCTGATCGTCAGTGACCTCTAATTTGTACTTAAATCCCGAAGTAGGGAAGGCTGACAAGGTTTGAGAGTTTGTGGTCGTGTCACCAGATATGCTTGCTCCAGCCGAGTAAGACTCAGTATATATCTGAGTGTAGCTGCTATCGGATTCAGTCGTCAGTTTTCGCTTTATGACTATCGTTAATGCAGCCCCAGCGGGAGCGTTATTGTTAGTGACAGACCAGGATAAGGTGACGGTAGGTGTTGTTGCGCTAGCAGAATAAGCTGGGTTTGTAACACTAAATGAAGTAATCGTAGGATCCACAAGATCAACAAAGGCACCTGTCAGCACCTCCACAGCTGTTTTGCCGTTAGAGGGAACGGTATCCCCGTTCAGGTACTTTCCAAACGACTTCTTTACCCCTCCTTCATCGGGAATGTTTAATACATAGTCTTGACTAAAGGTATCTTCAGAACCGTCTGCTCCGTCAGCTCCAGCAGAACCTGTGGCACCTGTGGCTCCAGCAGAACCTGTGGCGCCTGTGGCTCCAGCAGAACCTGTAGCGCCAGTAGAACCTGTAGCTCCAGCAGAACCTGTGGCTCCTGTAGCTCCATCGGCGCCAGCAGAACCTGTGGCTCCAGCAGAACCTGTGGCACCTGTAGCGCCAGCGATACCTGTAGCTCCATCGGCGCCAGCAGGACCTGTAGCACCAGCAGCCCCCTGAGAAGCAGCATCTCCAGGCTCACCCTTAGGGCCTCTAACGCCTTGATTCGTTATAGTCAGCCCAGGAGCAGGAACGGAAGAAACAGAAACAGTGCTGTTTGCGGGAGACGTTACCGTGACCGTATTCGACCCCTGTAAAGTAACTGTAACATCGCTCATATTAGCTTGAGATATCTTCGTTTACTTTAAGACTTCCTCTTAATATAGTTGTTACAGAAGCGTCGACTTTTTGCTGAATATCATACACATAAGTTCCTACAGGAAACAAGCTCATGGTTTCTGAGGAGGCCGTAATTCTTACAGTTCCGTTATCTGATTTTTCAACAAATTCAAATCCGTTAGAAAGTGAAGGGTTGATTTTTGACTCTGATTTTGAAAGAGAACTAGAAGCTACCACCTCTCTCTTTGAGTTTCCCGACCTAGACCTAGGGGGGTTTGTTTTTACATCCATCAAAAACTCATAGCCTAAAGTTTCAAGCTGAATAGCGGTTCCGCTAGAATCCTTTAGGGTAATTGTTAAGTTAAAGGTGTCTCCCCTTCTGCACGTAACATCAAGCTTTTCCGATACGTCTAAGTTTACTTTTTCAGCCATGTCAACCTAATAATGAGTTTACAATATTATCTACGCTATCCCCCGACTCTGGAAGCTCACCTCTTTTTCCTTGCCTTTGAGACAACAGCTTACTTTGTTCTGAGGATTGCTTTTTAACTCTGTCGTCTTTTCTGTCTTCTTTAAGGACCTCAAGCTTTTCTTTAAAGTTTTTGTCATCCTCCTTAAAACCAAGAGTTGCCTGAGCTTTGATCATTTCAATTTCTTTTCTAAACTCATGCTTGACCTGCTCTAGCTGACCGTCTAGCTGCGCTCTAAGCTGCATTTGTTGAGCTTCTAGTTGAGCCTCCATTTGCATCTCCTGTTGCTTTGCTTGAGAGGCAGCTTGGGCGGCCTGCTGAGCTGACTGGGCTTGCATTTGCGAGTTTTGCATGGCAATCTCTTGTTGCTTCGCCATTCTCTTTTTTCTTCTAACCACGAGAAGACGTTCCGCTTGAGCGATATCTTTCATGTTGCGAATAGATATAGCATCTTCAATGTCAATCTCCTTTTGTTGAATCGACATCTGAATGTTCTGTTCAAGATAAGCTCTATCGCTATCCTCCATTTCCTTGACCACCTGAACGCCAAAGTTGTACATAGGAAGATCTTTAAACGACGACAAAACAGACATATTTTCCTTGCCTATAGCGTTCTCATAGGCTGTAAATATCACAGAGTCTGTAGGTAAAACCTGAATACACTTCACTACATCTTCACAAACCTTTTTAAACAGGATCATAGAAGCGTTAGTGATGTCGTATGTCGCGTTATTTCCAGCTGCTATAGCATTCTGCTGAACACCAACAAGCGTGTCACCCTTAGGTGTAGAGGCGTCCATCATTTCATTGATACCTGTAGCATCTCTGATCAACCGAAGGTAGTGATTGTAGAGACCTATAAGTTCGTTGATGTTTCTAATAGAATTGCCTATCTCTCTAACTGGAGGGTTCTGAAATCCACCCTCTGGGTTCTTGCTTCTGTAGTAGAAGACACCTGTTTGCTCGTATATATCATGAAGGTCAAGAGGCTGTAGGTCGCCTCCTTTTCCGAGCTGAACGTTTTCCAGCCCCTCAATGTCAATGATCAATCCATCGGGCTTTGCCTTGGCAATAGCCTGCTGTATCTTTAAGTGAGTAAGCTGAAGCATGTCAGCAAACCCCTTACAGCTATCAACCATAGACTTCGGCATCATGTTCCTGAGGTTCGTAGAAACAGCAGAATAAGAAAGGGACACCTTGGATAGGTCGTGAATGTTTTTAGGCATGTTTTTTTTCATGCCATAATCAAAGATTATTTCGCACCCTCCAAGGATATAGCTACCTCCGTACAGGGTGGCAACCTCCATCTTTTTAGGATTCCGATCAAAAACGCTACCGCTTTTTTCTTCGTAGTCAAACCCCTTCATATAAAGGTTCGTGCTTCCAAAACGATTTTCCTTTTCCTCAAAGTATATACAATCGACAGAAATAAACTCAAAATCCAGGATATCAACCATGTACTCGTCGTAACCGAACTCCTGCCTTAAAAGCCTGTTATTGTAATTGCTTTTATTAAACAGGCTAGGATCATTTCCGTCGTTGTTTTTTACGTTCTCAGCAATCTCCTTAAACTCTTCTTCGGTGAGCTCGCCACTTGCAATGCGCTTGAGCTCAGATATAGACACCTTCTTTACATGCCCTCCATACATGAGGTCATTAAGCCCTGGGTCCTCAGTATAGCTATGAATAAAAGTGGATGGATCAACATACTCCGTCTTAATGCCTTCGCTAGGGTGATTACTTCTCTTTACTACAGCCATGCCCAAAGAAACAAGGTCGTTGACACACCGTCTAAAAACAGCGTCATTGAAGTCGTTCCAAGAAAGGGTCATGTTTGTTCCGATCTGAGCTGCAATCTCAGCGTCAGTCTTGATGTTAGTTCCTAGCAAAATCTCTGCCTCCTCTAAAGAGTCAGGCAGGTTGTCAGGATCTTCACCGATAACCATACCCGTCTGTTGCTTTAGTTGTTGGAGCTGCTTTTTCGCTTCAACCTGCATTTCAATGCGACGCTTTTTATTGTTTTTTTCTGATGATGATAGTGGATCAACAGCCTCTAGATTGGGGTAAGGGTTTCTCGAAAGTATTTTGTTTACTACAACTCTAACAAACTTAGGTAAGATAGGAACTGGAGTGTAATCAATGTTAAGTAAGCTTCCGTCACCCGCATTTGGCGCTAAAGAACGAAGAAGCTTTTTATATATATTTGTATCTTGAGTTCCGTTTGCGTAGTCTCTGCTCTTTTCGAAAACGTTATTTCTTTTCCCGTATAAAGAAGTAGAGCTGTTTATCTTACCCCACTGGGACTCTATCGACTTCGCATACTCTACGCCATAAGCTTTTTGCTGCTTTGTTTCTGTGCTTGCTAGAGGATCAGGAAATGAGCTTTTACGCTTGTTGTTTGTATAGTTCATATTTTATCTGACGATATGCGCGTATTCTGCAAATATAGCAAATCAATGCTAGACCTTATATCTCCTGAAAAACACCTTTTCTTTGAAGTCAGCTTTTGGTTTTTGCTTTTCTTTTTGTGCTGCCAATAAAGCTAGTCCAGAACTAATGGTAAGGTCAAACTTTGTTCGCTTATCAATCTTAAATCCTATCCAGTCCTCCAGGGTTTTGTTAAAATACATCCTACCTATTTCTCCAGACTCGTAATTAGTCCCTACGTGATCGTGTATGTACGCTTCAATTGCCTGAGCGTGGGACTGTATTACGTCTTGTGAATTAGAAGGTATACCTTTGGTCCTTACGTTAATTGAAGAGTTTACTGTTTTTAGGTGATTTGGTCTATCCATAAGATAGCCGTCGTAACCCCTTGACTCAAAGTATCTTGCGATACCGTACTTATTGTTCTCTATAAGTAAGGGATAGCCATAGTAAAAAGAACACATCAACACATCCTCATAAAAGATGCTGGCTAAATCTGGACGAGAAGCATACTCCACAACAAACATATTGGAAGGTCGGTTCATGCTAAACTTATTGTACATGTGAAGAGCCCCTTTAGAGCCCCTTCCATCTACAGTGGCGTCCAGATCGTAAGAGTCAACCCCTCCGCAGCCGTAGTTAACAAAAGGAGGAACCTTTTTTCCTCTTTCTGTTTTCATTACGTTTCTTTCAGAAGGGTCTGGCATCCAGGAAACCCTAAACCTTCCGTTAGGCGTGGGGGAGAAAACAACTTCTTTGTCTTTTTCTTTCCAGGTGAAGTTACCTACAACGACAGGGTTTGGAAACAATTCATCGTTGTGCTCAATCTGCTGGTATATCTTACCTATATTAAATAAGCTCCCTTCGATGCTATCTCTAAAGGCTTCGTCTTCAGTAAAAGGGAACTGTCGAGTCACCTCATTTAACTCTGAGGGATTGTCCTTGAAGGACTTGCGCTCATTCTTTAAATAGGTTTTACTGCCTATTTCGATAGTATCTCCATCTATACCATGTATGTGTACGCTTTGAGGTGGATCCTCTACAACGGCATTTCCGTATGCGTCAAAAAAGCCCTCTAGGGCATCATAAGCTGGGATAAAGATTCTATAAAGACCTGTCTTTGTTCTTTCGTTGTTATTGCGCTCGTTGGGGTCAGAGTCGTACCATAACCCCTTGTATTCCTCTCCTCCTTTATTCATGGGGTTTACAGTGCTGCCCACTAGAGCTTTACCTACAATTTTACGACCTACAATTAAGCATGTTCTTTCAATTCTCCACGCCTCTCTAATATCAGTAGGCTTTTCCCACTTACCAGCCTCGTCGAGATAAAGCATATGAAGTTTTTCTCCGTCATAAGCGTTATTAGTGGTATTCTTCCAGTTGACAACCGTATTAAGAGCGTCACCTCTATGAGAGGTCTTGTTGTTTTTCGTGATGCGCTTAGATGGTTCGCGGAATGCCAGCTCCATACGAGGGTTTGTAGTACCGTCCTGGATAGGTTTAAAGAAAAACGGGTAGCTGCGAAAGATCGCAACCACCTTCTTCATGAAAATGTTCTCCTGCGAGTCTTTACCTGTCTTCGACTGTATGCCAAGAAGCTTCTCTTTAACTTGACTAGCTTCATCCACCAAGACAGCAGAGCATATGTTAGTGTAGCCAGAACGACGACACTTAGTATAAAGCTGACCGAAACAACGAGGGTCAGCTTCACAAGCAGCCATGTGCGTAAAGATGTCTTTTTGGAAAGCGAGGTATGATGGGTATCCGATATCAATTTTAGACCATTGTAGAAACATATAGTGTCTCCCTGTAATATACGTAGGTTCCCCATTATTGTAAAACCAAACACCGTCGCGCCTACGCTGAAACTCTTGTTCGATGTAAGAACGAAACTTGTTGCGAAACTCGGAAGGTTTTTCGAGCCACTCATCCATACTGCGTATTCTACGCATTTCCTCTGGCATAGGTGTGCGTTTCCACAGCTGCAACTTCTTTGGCTGGTCATGGAAGAGAATTTCCGATTTGCGCGGTTTCTTCGGTAAGACCACGAGTAACCCGTGGAGCTCGATAGCTTCTCCTTCTGTACCGTTAGGGTCGATCTTAATCCCCTTAGTTTCATACCCTTTTATGTCGATTATAGTGGACATCAATAGCTCTGTCCATGTGAGTTCATTCTTCCTAGCGAAGGCATACCCTCTTTCGGGTTTTTAATTTCCATTTGTTCGCCACATTCGCACTGTCCTTCAGGGTAGTAGACGCTACCATCCTTAAATTTCATCGTAAGGCTTCTAACAGATTTCTCTGCTTTACATTTTTCGCAAATTAGATCAGGCATGTTGTTTAATTTAATTCGTACACCAGACAGGATTCGAACCTGTGACCGTCTGCTTAGAAGGCAGATGCTCTATCCAACTGAGCTACTGGTGCATGTGCTCCCTCCAGGACTTGAACCTGGGACCTGCCGATTATGAGTCGGATGCTCTAACCAACTGAGCTAAGAGAGCTTAAAGTATACTTTTATGTGATCGGTCGTAATTGACTGATTATCAAAGTTGTAGTCCTCCCAGTAGATCAATCCACTAGCGTTATTTTGAGAATCTTTCTGCGAATCCTCCTGAGTAGTCTTTTTCATTTTCGATTTCTCCATTGTTCTTGAGTTCTTTAACCATTTGTTCTAGCCTCTGGCGCTCCACCAAAAGCTCTTTACAGTCGATAGCGGTTTGCTTTATGGATTGGAGCTCAGCCTTACGCGCTGACCCACCCGCTTCAGGATCGACTGGCTTCTTGACTTCTTCGATCATGTTGTTGATCGCTATTTCCATGCTGTCCATTAACCTTTGAGCGGCGCTGACCGTAGTAAACTTAGACTTCGACATACATAAGGTCTTCGGTTCGCGTTCGGTAATACTCCTTCCCGTCTATATTGATCCTGTAGTCTCTGTTTTCCTTGAAGCCTACCACGTCCCCTATTTTAAGACCTAGTTCATCCACCCAAGGCGCTTCAAAAGCAACCCTCCCTTTAGTGACAGGATTCTCTGAAAGCTTGACAACCTCAATAAGACTAGACTTCTCTTCTTCTGGTTCCTCCACTCCTTCGAGAAGAGACCACCCCGCAAGCGGACGTATCTCACCAGTCTTTTTAGACTTGTAAGCAATAGCTTGATTAGCAGCGGTATAGCTAGGGTTATACTGAACAATAAAGTGATTGTCTTCACCAGTAAGAGGCTGACCGTCGTTAATAACAACATGATGATGGAAGTAGAGTGTGTCACCCACTTCGACTCCAGTATCGTACTTAAACGGAGACGCCACGACTGGGCCTTCTGTGATTCTGTTTTCAAACTCATCGAATTTAGTATCTATGTAAAGTTCCAAACCACCTTTCGTGGTGATTGTATCGTTAAGCTGTTTGTTCAGCTCCACGACAAAAAGATCAAATGTCTTCATTAATTAAAAGTTTAAGTCATATTCTAACACGCAGGGCATTTCGTCAATAGATTTCCAGAGCATTATCTCCGAATCGCTTTCTACGTATATAAGGTATCTTTGCCTACTGAACTTATGAAGGTGCCGCTCGTCTTCTACGATAGCTGATATCTCTCCATGTCCTGCTCGCATGCCAATATAATAAGCCATGCCGTTTTTAGGGTCTCTTCCGACCACAATCTTCCTAATAAGTCCGTCCATTTTAGTTTAGGGATATGCCCAGTTCACCAAGGAGGCTATCTAGTGAGTCGTCTTCCTGATAGGCGCTGTCCATTACTTGCTTTACCGTTTCCAGCTCTTCCCTGCTTTCCAGGTTGAAGCTGTACATGGTTTTCATTTCGGCGCTTTCGTCTCCTTCTTCCACGGCGTCTAGGTCTATAACACCAACAACTATAGTGGCTAGGGTGCGATCTTTCATTTCGAACTCATCGATTGTTTCCTCCATCTTTTTGACGAGGGAATACATTTCGGCAAAGAAGAGGGTGTCTTTCGGGTTCATGATGTAAATTTGTTTAAGTCAAATATACGAATTAATATGCCTAGGTCTCAAGTTAAGAAAACGAGGATGTTCAGGGACTTCTCGAAGATGCCTTCTAGGTTCATAAAAAACAACTATTTAAAAAACCTTAAGAGCGCTACAGAAGAGTTTGTTGATGGCAGCGAGATCACAAAGAGCTATCTATACTTTATGCTGTTCGTTTACGAATTGGAGTTCTTTACTATATCGTGGGTGGCAGGGGAATACGGAATGAATAAAAAAAACCTAGCTGACAGGATGATATACCCGTTAGTGTCTTTGGGATATCTGTATAAGCACTTCGACA
>Ga0206125_10003964_pt1 | contig 13570 bp, 10 predicted proteins | sample Helgoland_Spring_4_FD_148598 | JGI IMG/M metagenome (GOLD analysis project Ga0206125, IMG submission 148598) | Pelagic subsurface seawater microbial communities from Kabeltonne, Helgoland, North Sea - Helgoland_Spring_Bloom_20160331_1 | ecosystem: Environmental > Aquatic > Marine > Epipelagic ... | reverse complement strand
AGGGCTCGAACCTGCGACCACCTGATTATGAGTCAGGTGCTCTAACCAACTGAGCTATAGGCCCATGTACTGATTATCAGTAGTTTGCAATAGTATTTATTAGTGCAAAGTGTAAAAGTAGTCACAAAATGAGTCAGTGATGAACTACACCATCTCAGTAACACAACGCAAAAAAGACAGCTACTACATCAGTTTATTGCACAACAACCAACGTTATAGGTTTTATAATGGTAAACCTATTGGACTACTTAAATCACCTAACAAACTACCTGTATCAGAACGTAGAGCAGCATTTGAAGATTTAAAGCTGGACTACCAACTTGCCTTACTATAGATGATTTATGGGAAGTGTATGAAATAATGAAACAGCAGAATTATTCTGTCCGTTATTTAAAGGATCTACACTTCTACGTACGTCATACTGCCGCCCATAGTAAGGGTGAAGTTACAGAAGAGTCTTTTACTAAGTTCATAGCTACCAAGAAGCATTGGTGTAACACGTCCTACAACAACGCTCGTAGATATATAGGTGTATTAGAAGAACGCTTAAGACATTATGGCTATACGGGTAACTGGAAGCTAAATAACAAGTCTAGACGTGCTACACAGAAGCTTCACAAACCTTTTAGAAATGTAGAAGTAGTATTGGATGATATATACAAGTTCAACCCCAAGCTTCACCTCTGCTGTATTCTTACTTACGGGTGCTTACTTAGACCACATCAGGAGATACGTCAACTTTTATGGGGTGATTTTTTGTCACTATTGTCCCAAGTGTCCCTCTCAGGTAGTAGAACCAAGGGTAAACGCAATAGGGTCATTCCTGTACCTGAATACATACGTCCTTATTTAACGGGTGGACCAGTTGATCACAACATCTTCACGGGTACTACAGAAGCTCATAATCCAGATTACTTCAAGACATTGTGGAGTAAGTACAAGAAACAAAGCACACTTTTAGAGAAGCATCATACGTTGTACTCGTTTAGGCATACTGGTGCTATTAAGGTGTATGAGAAGACAGGATCATTAACCGTGTTACAGCAGGTAATGGGACACGCTGATCTTAAGACTAGTCTTACATATCTACGTGGGTTGGAGATACAGCAGTTGGAGGTTAATCAACTACCCAATTTGGACGTGTTATGAATTCATCGATACAACTAAAAGTAACGAACAGGAACAAAATATGAGTTAGAACCCTGGCTATTATAAGTGTTACCTGTATAATTAGATCCAAAAGAAACCTGAAAAATCCCAAGCGAACTAAAAGTTGTAGAGCTCCAATAATTATAACCACCTGTTTTTAATTTGTGGGCTGTAGCTAAGGAAGCATTAATTATGGTTTGATTTGATTTAATTGCATATAAATCATCCAAGCTAGGTAGAACCCAATCTGAGAAACCATTATACGTCCAATTTTCCACGAAGTATGGTACACTTGAAGTGTTACTACATGTGGAATTGATTAAATTCTGGTTATGTACTCCGCTCATCAATCTTACATGAGTTTTCGTACTATCAAACGACATTATATTCAGCTGATAGGCTGGGTGGTTAACTCCAGTTCCACACGTCCCAAAATCAACCCTCTGGCTAACAGGGTGAATGGGGCTTATAATAATACCATGCTGCTCACCTTGTACATAAGAAATATCCCCTGGCTGAAGTATATAGGCAACAATGCCCCCTCCAAAAGTATCTCCTACTGCAACGGTCGTTTTAGTAGTAAAGACTTCTTGTGAACCATAACCTATTCCATTTTGATTCTGTGCGTATGCTCTCACATAATATGTGGTATTAGTATCTAAATAGTTTAAGAAATACGACATATTACCATTACCCGTATCAGTAGGAGTCACGAAATCTGTAATATTTGGGTTTGGGCTTTTTGAATAGCATAAGCCCTTTGCCAATATGGAAGCTCCTCCATTAGAAATCACTGAACCACTCACAGTTGCTGTAATGTGTCCAAAGGTTGTAACAGGATGGGTATTAACTGTGGGGACTGTACCACTTGTGTTGGTTAGCTGCAGTTCGGCCCAGCCATTGCCATTATAAGCAGAAAATAGTCCATTAACCCCACAATCTGTACACCACACTATTAAACCTGCTGCTGGCGAATAAATAGCGTTTCTCTGAGCTTGTGTCATACGGGGAGGTAAAAACCCTTGTGTAGTTGAATTTACATCTAGTACCGCTGAAGTATCTAAATTTTGCTGACCAATAGATTGACGGCTAACATTAAAGATGGCTTGATTATTTGCATCATTGTCTTGAGAGAGAACATTACTCAAATCTTGAATTTCATTATTGATAGAGCCATCAACCTCTTGCAATAGAAAGCCGTTGTTTGAGACATAGTTATCAACCTGTGTTTCATCTAACACAGTATCATCTAAATACACGGATAAATCAATTGAAGTGGCACCGCTATTTCCAGTAATTCTAAGAGTGTCGTTTGAAAGTTGAAGATCTTGAATCTCATTTGTTGTTGAGCCGTCTATCTCAGCTAATAGATACCCATTATTTGCTACCATGGAATCTACCTGACTTTCTGATAGATTTGTATTGTCGTAGTAAGGTGATAAGTCAATTTTAGTTGGCTGTGAAATATTTGAAAGGTACAGGGAGTCATTTGAAATAATTAGATCCTGAATTTCATTAGTTACAGAACCATCAACCTCTTGTAACAGAAATCCATTGTTAGACACAAATGTATCTACTTGTGCTTCAGAAAGGGTAGAGTTATCTAGAAAGGGTGTTAAATCAATACTGTCACCTGTTATTGATAAATACAGGGTGTTGTTGTTGATACTCAATGTTTGCAGCTCATTGGAGGTAGAACTATCCTTTTCAAAAGTTAAAAAACCATTGTTAGAAACCATGGAGTCTACTTCAGCTTCGGTCAACTTATAACTAGAAAGGTTTAGAACTATTGTATCCATCAACCCAACAAATAAGGTGTCTCCGGATAACATAATTTTAGGTAAGCTATTTAACGCCTGTGGAGACAACGAATCAGTCATCATTGATCTAGATGAGTATAAAGAATAGGGTACGGAAGAAATCTGACTTTCTCCAAAATTTATAAATGACCCACTACTACTTGTGTCAATCTCAACTTTCAAGTAGAACGGCTCTTGTGCCCAGTCTATTTGATTGAAGGATGATAAAGTAGCCAGCCCGTCCCCTAATTTCACATTAACTAGACCTAAACTATTGGTGCTAGTAGTGTGAATTTCTTGATAAACATAAGTACCCAAGGCAGAACCCTGCAGGACACTCAGCTTTAATTCCACAGCCTGATTAGGTATAACACCACCAGTACTGGTTCTTATTACGGATTGATAATTGACATTTTGCGGTACATTCTGACCATTAGCAACTCCAATGAAAAGCACAAACAAGAAAAATAGGTTACAGAAGTTTCTCATCGTTGAATAAGGATTTTACACCGATAGACTAAAGTGTCTTCTTGGTATACTGTTAATGTGTATTGCCCTTGTGGATATTCTCCCAGATCAAAAAAATCACAACGGCCAATTTCTTCAATTACTAATCTTCCTAATGCATCGTGAAGATTGACCCTTACTGTAGACAAAGCATGGTCTAGGACTAGTTTTTGAGAAGTAGGATTTGGATAAACTGTAATATGAATGTCTTCATGCTCTTCTATATCTATCAAAGAGATAATTGGTTGATGCACTCCTTCTGAAACTAACATCACACTAGTTGAACGGGTCTCAATGAAGACTTCACCCAAACTAAAATTATCACCTCCTGCTGAGCTTATCAACTCTTGACTAAAAAGTGAAGAACAATTAATCAAGAGAAAAATTAAAAGAACAAATTTTGACATGCTCCGGAGGTGAATTTGATTAATATCAAAGTTAAACTTTCTTAACCAAAAGAGCTATCTCAAGTGAGACGTTATGAGCCTTCAATTATTACTCATAAATCTCTTCATAGATTTCTTTAATTGAGCGGCCTTCAAAATACCAATGAGGGGCAGGCTGAATGTTGTATTTCAAATCCATAATATTTCTTGTCAGCCTAGTCAAAGACATAATTTCTCCTTTGTATTCAACCTTTTTTTCTTCTGCCACTGTACAACTGTATTCACCGTCAATTGTTACCAAGATGGAACCAATAGGTATCCCCATCTCCACAAAATTTTGATTGGGTCTTCTTTTACTGTATTTCCTGCTAGCCTCCTTAGATATAACATCTACCTTATCTAATTCACGGCTAACATCTGGAGTTACCTCTTCTGTTACTAATAGCTTAAGCACAGCAATAGCTTGAGAATCTTCAATTTCAAAGAATTCTCTAGAGGCATTTATTCTTGAATTCAAGAATGCATGATGAAGTGCTGCTTCAACCATTTTTGGGTTTTCTACCTTACCTGCAAAGACACATTCAAAAGGTAATGGCACACCGGTGGTATACAATTCACTCATGCGTTTCTCTACTTCACTCCTGTTACTCATTCCAATTTTCACAAGATTTGGGAACGCTGGATTCTTCAATACATATACAATTCCTTCTTCCATAATATCGTTTATACTAATTCCCCAGCAATAGCTTTTGCTGTTTCCATTACTCTTAATTCTGTGTTTTCCAAATAATAATATTAGTACCAATCACTCCTACAGAAGTACCTACTTTCTCACCAGCAAGGTTTACATCTTGAATTGAAAACAGCAGAAAGTTACGCCTGTTGTCAACAGTCACAGTAGCTTTTGTTAGGTAGCTACTTCCCATGTTCTTTAAGCCCTCAAGAATACCCCAATCACCCACCTCCTTTTTCAACTGAGTAGAAACTTGACTTACTGCATGATCATAATGCTCAGCTTCAGCTGGGTTAGTTGCAATCAAACCAAATAACACAACACAGACAAAAGCATACTTTACCCAGCCTTGGTTACTATTGTTTGTTGTATTAGGAGCGCTTGAAGTACTGGTAGTGGTGCTCCTATTAGAATTCTTAGAGCTACGATCTACCGTAATACCATTCTTACGTGCATAGGTGTAAAAGTCATTTAAGGACTTACCTGGGTTAGATTTTTTCCAGTCTTCTAGATTCATTGTTGGCTGTTGTTTTCTAGGGTTAAGATAAAGATTCAAACAGACGTATCAATAGCTATGACTATATTAGGTGCTTACAAACTAACATCCCTGGCAACCTGCTAAATTTCAAGAAGTTTTTGTCACGAGATACATAATTACTCACAAGAATGTAGGCCAGGCTTGTCCCATTATTCTTTAAACGTGATAAATACGCCTGAATCTTCTTACTTTAGAGACTTAACCAAGCCTGGTAAACCATCAGATGAACAAAAAGTCATTAACAGAAACAGATATATGCATGAGGTATATCACCCCTAGTCTTGAGAAAGCCGGATGGGATATACACACGCAGATTTCTAGAGAACATTACTTTACTGACGGTAGAATCCAAGTACAAGGGAAACTGAGTACAAGAGGAAAAGGTAAAAAAGCTGACTATATTCTTTCATACGGCAGGGATCAGATGATTGCTGTTATAGAGGCTAAAGACAACAACCATAGCATTGGATCTGGTATGCAGCAAGCACAAGAATATGCTGAAATTCTGGATATTCCATTTGTTTTTACTTCCAATGGGGACGGTTATATGTTCTATGACAAGACTGCACAGTCAGGTCCTTTAATTACAGAATTGTCTTTAGAGGAATTTCCTTCACCAAAAACCTTATGGGAAAAATACTTGGCTTTCAAGGGAATTGGAGAAGAAAGTAAACCCGTTATTGAGCAGCCGCTTTTCTTTGGTGAAGGCAGTTACCGACCAAGGTATTATCAACAAATAGCTATCAACAGAACAGTTGAAGCAATTGCTAGAGGCCAACAAAGAATCTTGCTGGTTATGGCCACTGGTACAGGAAAGACTTTTACTGCTTTCAACATTGTATGGAAACTATGGAAGAGCAGACGCAAAAAAAGAATACTATTCCTAGCTGATCGCAATGCGCTTTTAACGCAAACTAAGAATGGGGACTTTAGCCCTTTTGGCAATGACATAATGACTATTGTCAAGAACAGGAAAGTAGACCGCTCCTATCAGATTTACTTTGCGCTATACCAGGGGTTGACAGGAAGTGAAGATGATAAAAATGTTTACAAGCAGTTTAGCCCAGACTTTTTTGACCTAATCATTATTGACGAGTGTCACAGAGGAAGTTCCAGAGAAGCATCTGCATGGAGGGATGTATTGGAATACTTTACAAATGCTACTCAAATAGGTCTCACTGCTACACCTAAAGAAACAGAGGACGTCTCTAACATGGCCTACTTTGGGGAACCCATTTATACTTATAGCCTAAAACAAGGTATTAACGACGGTTTTTTAGCACCTTATAAAGTGGTAAAAATCACCACAGATGTTGATGAAGGGTGGAGACCTACCTCTGGACTAGTAGACAAATATGGCCTTGAGGTTGAAGACCGTATTTACAATCTAAAAGACTATGACAGAAACTTGGTCATAGATGAACGTACGCAGATAGTTGCAGATAAGATTTCTGAATTTCTAAAGAACAATGACCGTTTTGCTAAAACCATAGTCTTCTGTACAGACATAGACCATGCAGACAGGATGCGTCATGCATTAATCAACGCTAATGCTGATCTTGTAAGAAAGCATCCCCATTATATTGTAAAAATCACAGGTGATGACCAGGTAGGTAAACAAGAGCTTGACAACTTCATAGACGTAGAAGAACAATTCCCTGTCATAGCAACCACTTCAAAAATGCTTACTACCGGAATAGACACTAAAATGGTAAAACTCATTGTTCTAGAATCCAATATTGGTAGCATGACTGAGTTTAAGCAGATTATTGGTAGGGGTACACGTTTAAGAGAAAAAGAAGGCAAGACCTACTTCACCATCATGGACTTTAGAAAAAACACCAACAAGTTTGCTGATCCTGACTTTGATGGTGACCCAATACCTGTTGAGCCTGCTGATGGTAGTAAGCCTAAAGGAACTAACACTAAAGAAGAGATTCCAGAACCCTATGGTGCCAAGGAAGAATCTGAAGAACTGCCAAACATACCTAAATATCATGTTAATGGTATTGATGTTTATGTGAGCACTGAACGCGTACAGTATTATGGTCCCGACGGTAAACTCATAACAGAATCATTGATTCAATACACTAAGAGTAACGTTAAAAAGGAGTTTCATACTGCAGCTGCATTTAGTAATAAGTGGAATGCTGGCAAGAAAAAAGAATTCATAGACTCACTGGTAGACCAAGGGATATTGGTAGAAGCATTACGAGAAGAGATAGGTGCTAATTATGATGTGTTTGATCTTATCTGTCATGTAGCTTATGATATGCCTCCACTCACAAGAAAAGAAAGAGCTGAAAACGTAAGGAAGAGAAACTACTTTGCTAAATATGGTGAACAAGCCAGGACTGTTTTAGAGCTTCTATTAGATAAATACGTTGATGAAGGAATTACAGTTATAGAAGACACTTCAGTATTACGTATTGCTCCTTTAAATTCATTAGGCACACCACTGGAACTTATAAAACCATTTGGTGGCAAGAAGCAAGATTTTGAAAACCTAATACAAGAATTAGAATACCAACTATATAACCCTACAGCATGACAATTTCTCAAATCATAGATAAGATTCAAGAGAATCAGCTTTTTGTCCCAGCTTTTCAGCGTGAGTATGTGTGGAAAAGAAAGAATGCCAAGGAATTGGTATTTTCTTTAATCAAAGAATATCCCACAGGCACCATGCTAACTTGGGAGACCAACAACCCACCGGAACTAAAAGGTAAACACAAATACTCTTCTCAGCAAGGTGCTGTAAAGCTCATATTGGACGGACAACAGCGCATCACAACGCTATACATGCTTATTACTGGAGAGTTACCTCCTTATTATGAGCAGCATGAGATTCAAAATGACATCAGGAACTTATATGTTAATGTCAAGACACTCCATTTAGAGTACCATAGTAAGTCCTTTGACAAAGACCCTTTGTGGGTCAACATCACAGATGTCTTTCAAAAGAACATTAGAAAAAGAGACGTAGTAGTAGCGTTAGAAGAGCTTAATGAAGGGGAACGTATTTCAAGAGAACTGGACGATGCTATTGAAGATAATTTCAGTGCTGTTCAAGAAATTACAAATAGGGAGTTTCCTGAACAAATTATACCTCCTAAAGCATCTATCAAAGAGGCTATTGACATCTTTTATGTTGTAAATGCGTCTGGGGTAAATCTTACTGATGCAGAGCTTGCATTGGCACAAATATCAGGTTATTGGCCAGAAGCTAGAGAGCGTTTCAAGAAGAAGCTGGAAGAACTTGAAAAGAATGGCATGGTCTTCAATTTAGACTTTATCATCTATGTGTTACTTGGTATCATACATCAGATGGGGTCTAAAATGGAACGTCTGCATGGTAAGGAGAATAAGGACAAGATTATAGAAGTTTGGGAGAAGTTAGAAGACAAGCTATTAGACTACGTTCTCAACATTCTTAAAGACCGTGCTTACGTTGACCACACCAAAGAAATCAACTCTGTTTATGCGTTGGTTCCCATCATAGTTTATGCCTACTATAAGAATGGGGAGAATCTAAGTGAAAAAGAGATTAATAAAGCAGTAAAATGGTTTTACTATTCTCAGATTAGACAGCGTTACATCTCTCAGCTACAGCAAAAGTTAGATAAGGATGTTAAAATTGCTGCAAATGAAGAAAATCCGTTTGATCAAATGATTAATCAAATCAGTATTGACCGTCCTTTAGAAATCTCCAAGGAAGAGTTTATTGGCGCTACTGTAAGTAATGCGCTATGGGGGCTGATGCGTTTCTATTTTAAAAGCAAAGAGGCTAAATGTCTTACTACAGGCGTGAACATTAGAACTAAGATGGGTAAGAAGTACTCATTAGAATGGGACCACATTTTCCCCTATTCAGTGCTTAAGCAGAATGGCTATTCTATGAACGTCTCTAAAAAATATTCTCTAGCTCAGGAAATCACCAATAGGGCTGTTCTCACAGCTACAGAAAACAGAACTAAGAGCAATACCCAAGCAGAAGACTACTTAGCCCAAGTAGTAGATAAATTTCCTCAAGCATTGTCGAAACAAGTTATTCCAAAAGACCAAGAATTGTGGAAGTTAGAGAATTTTGAATTGTTCCTAGACAAACGCAGAGGGATGCTGGCAGATGAGCTAAACCATTTCCTTGAGCATCTAGACGCTACAGAAGAAACACAGCAGACATCTGATTTAATGAGCATCATACAATCTGGGGAAAATAGTGAAGTGGAATTCAAGACCACCATGCGTTATGATGTGCGTGAAAACAAAATCAACAAAAAACTGGAAGAAGTTATCCTCAAGACTATTGCTGCATTTAGCAACAAAGATGGCGGAACCCTAATTATGGGTGTAGATGATGACATGAACATCATTGGTCTTAGTAACGACTTAAAAACACTTAAGAATGGTACTAAGGATGAGTTTGAGCTTCATTTTAGGAACATAGTCAATAGTGCTTATGGGGTGAAGTTCGCCACGAATAACCTAGTGGTAGAATTCCCTGTATTAGAAGATACAGAGATATGTACTGTGGAGATCAAGCCTGGTGTTGAACCACTGTATACAGAAGTGTCTGATAAGAATGGTAACCGTAGTAAAAAGTTCTATGTAAGAAGCGGTAACTCTTCCCAGGAAGTGCCACTAGATGAACTAGCTTCGTACATCAACCAAAGGTTTATCTAATGAGTGTTTCAACAAATATTAAGTCCATCAGGGACACAATGAGAAAAGATGCAGGTGTTGATGGTGATGCCCAGAGAATTTCTCAGATGGTATGGATGCTGTTCTTAAAAATATTTGCAGACAAAGAACAGGAATGGGAATTGGTAATGGATGAGTATCAAAGCCCAATTCCAGAAGAGTTTAAATGGCAAAACTGGGCAGCTGATGAAGAGGGGCTTACTGGTGAAGAGCTCATGGAATTCATTAATAACAGATTATTTCCTGCTCTAAAAGAGTTAAAGAACAACTTCAGTCCTCAAGCCAGGATCATAAGGTCTGTATTTGAAGACACCTATAACTACATGAAGAACGGAACATTATTCCGTCAGGTGATAAATAAGATCAATGAAATAGATTTCAATAGTTCTTCAGAGAGCCACCTCTTTAATGACATTTATGAGACCATTCTCAGAGAGTTACAATCTGCAAAGTCCTCAGGTGAGTTTTATACTCCACGTGCAGTCACTCAATTCATGACAGATATTATTGATCCACAGTTAGGGGAGACTGTTTTGGATCCTGCGTGTGGTACTGGTGGCTTTTTAACTTGCAGTATAGATCATGTACGTAAACAAGTTAGCACCGTAAAGGATAGAGAGGTTTTACAATCCTCTATTAGAGGAGTTGAGAAGAAGCCGTTCCCCCATTTATTATGTACTACAAACCTGATGCTTCACGGTTTTGATTTGCCTTCAGTTACAAGAGGCAATTTCTTGAATAAAGCATACTCAGATTGGGGAGCAAATGATAGAGTAGATATTATTTTAAGTAATCCTCCATTTGGTGGTGAAGAGCCTGACGGTACGGAAACCAACTTCCCCAAGAAATTCAGAACTAAGGAAACAGCTGATTTATTTTTAGCGCTTATTATAAGACTTCTAAAATCTAATGGAAGAGCAGCTGTAGTGCTTCCTGACGGAACATTGTTTGGGGAGGGGGTTAAAACTAGAATTAAGGAAGAGTTACTGGAGAAGTGTAACCTACACACCATTGTAAGGCTTCCAAAGAACGTGTTTAATCCAGTTTCTATTAGAACTAATCTTCTATTTTTTGACAAAGGAGCACCTACCAAAGAGGTATGGTATTATGAACATCCATATCCAGAAGGTCAAAAGAGTTACAATAAGTCTAAGCCCATAAACATCAAAGAATTTGACGCTGAAAAAGCTTGGTGGAACAATAGAGAGGAGAATAAGTATGCTTGGAAAGTTTCAATAGAAGAAATTAAAGAAAGGGGTTATAACCTTGACATAAAGAACCCCTATCAGGAGGTTAATGAGTTAGAGAGTCCAATAGAATTGTTAGAAAAGTATAGAACGACACAAAGCAATATCAGCTCTATTCAAGATAAGATCATCAACGTGTTAAATGAAGCTTTAAGCTAGGATGAAGTTATTAGAGCATTTTAAAGAACTAAGCCTACATCCCAATAATACTGAAGAGTTAAAAGGATTGATACTTCAGTTAGCAGTTCAAGGTAAGCTTACGGTAAATTGGAGAGAGGCTAACCCTGATGCAGAACCAGCTACTCTTTTAATAGAAAAGATTGAGGCAGAAAAAAACAAACTAATCAAAGAGAAGAGGCTCAAGAAAAACAAAAAACTTGATGAGATACAAGAATCTGAAAAATATTTCATCCTGCCAGATAGTTGGTCATGGGTAAGGCTAGGAAATATTGGTAATATATTTAATGGGGATAGTGTAAATAAAAGTGTCAAAAAGGCTAAGTACACAGGATTAGAAAATGGCTATCCTTACATAGCTACCAAAGATGTAGGTTATGGCTTTGATAAAATAGACCACCACAATGGGGTTAGAATACCATTTAATGAGCCTAAGTTTAAGGTTGCAAGAAAAGGTACAGTACTGATTTGCTCAGAGGGGGGAAGTGCAGGAAAAAAAATGGGACTTCTTGAAGAGGATTGCTGTTTTGGCAATAAACTCTACGCTCTTGAACAGTATGGAGGTATAGAGTCACTTTATATATTATCTTTTTATGGAGCAACTTCTTTTAGCAAAGCATTTCAAACTAAAATGACTGGCATAATTGGAGGCATATCAAAAAATAATTTTTCTAGCCTTTTAATTCCTATTCCACCATTAGAAGAACAAAAAGCCATAGTGGAGATGGTCAAGCAGTTGTTCACAGAAATAGAGCAGTTAGAATCTCTTACTAAAGAAAGGATACAGCTTAAGGAAAGCTTTGTGGTTTCAGCATTAAATAAACTTACAGAGGCAGAAAACACTCAGCAAGAATGGAATTTCCTTCAACAACACTTCTCAAGTTTTCTTACAGAAAAGAAAAACATTAAAAGTTTAAGAGAAACCATACTACAACTAGCTGTACAAGGCAAACTCACTGAAGGTTGGAGGGTAAACAACCCTAACATAGAACCGGCTTCAGAACTCCTCAGGAGAATTGAAGCTGAAAAGCAACAGCTTATTGCTGAAAAGAAGATTAAGAAAGAAAAGCCATTATCTGCTGTAGGAGAAGATGAAATGCCTTATGAATTACCTAAAGGGTGGGTTTGGTGTAGAATACAAGACGTATGCTCTAAAGTTACAGATGGTTTTCATCACACTCCTAAAAAGCAATCAAATGGTGTAAAATATATTTCTGCTACACATATCAAGGATCAGGGAGTAATATGGGATGAATGTTTATTCATAGGTCAAGATGAACATAATGAACTCTTTAAGAAAGCTAAACAAGGTAAAGGTGATGTACTTATTGTGAATAGAGGTGCTGGATGTGGTACTCCTGCATTGGTTGATATTGATGAACCATTCAGTTTTCAAAATGCAGCATTGATTGGGTTCAATCAAAGTTTTGTTTCTCCTAGATACATGAATATGTTCATCTTAAAACAAAGAACAGAAATCATGGAGTATTTTACTAATGGAGGAGCACAACCAATGTTAAGTAATAAAATGCTCAAAACCTTACTTTTTCCTTTTCCCCCAGCAGAAGAACAGCAAGCTATAGTAGAAAAAGTAAACTCACTGATGGCGTTGTGTGATGAGCTAGAGCAACAAATAGAAACAAGTAATATTCAAATTGAGCAGCTTATGCAATCATGCGTGGCAGAAGCATTAGCATAGTGGATAACTTTTAGTTCTTCACAAAGCTTGGTAGTATGGTCATGTCTTTCTGAGGTTTGCTGAAAATATGAGATATGAACCGTATTCAGAGCACGCCTATTTACCAAAGTGATGACTTCACACTAACCTTACATCTTGTTCAAAAGGAAGATGTCATAACCCACCACTTTGAAGCATCTACGCCTAATGGAATCTTTATTGATGATGATTTTCTAGTTAGTTCCATTTGCATGCTGCGCAGTATGGATTCTTTAATGAACCCGTTAGGAGATTTAAATTTGGACTAACCCAACTTAACATCAGTAAACACTAGCTTTCACATCTCCGGTAGGGAATTAATTGTATAATAAATCCTTAAAAAAACCCACCAACATTTCTGCTGGCGGGTTCTAATTAAAACAATCTGGTAGCTAGTGCTAATAACAGGTAGGCCAATAAATAACGTCCTGTTATAACATAAGCTGCCATAAAGGGAAACTTGTCTCTGTAGGTACTTTTCATACCTGCATAGAAATAGGCTAGTAACCCGTTAAACAGCAGTAATGAGAGTACAGCAGAGAAGCTAATCATCTGCTAGAAGTATTAACTGCTCTATACCAGCATACCTGTCCAAGTAACTGTCCACATAACTGCT
>Ga0206125_10003962_pt1 | contig 13571 bp, 14 predicted proteins | sample Helgoland_Spring_4_FD_148598 | JGI IMG/M metagenome (GOLD analysis project Ga0206125, IMG submission 148598) | Pelagic subsurface seawater microbial communities from Kabeltonne, Helgoland, North Sea - Helgoland_Spring_Bloom_20160331_1 | ecosystem: Environmental > Aquatic > Marine > Epipelagic ... | reverse complement strand
AAAGGCCTCAACTATTGATAAATAAGCATTTTTACCACCACCTTTAGCAAAACCTGAAATTATAAATAAAGCTGTCATTAAGAAAGAAATTTAGAATAATTATGGCCGAACAAATCTGGGTGAAATTTTTTAACCCTTTTTAATAAATTTGAATAAATCTTGTTAAAATCAAAGTTATCCAAATTAGTAAGTATGTGATGAAGCTCTACCGAATTATTGATGATTAGTGGGTAGTCAATTCCAACAATTTCTAATTGACCACCATTAGGTGTTAATATTGGTAAAACACCCATTAGAATAGATTCCAATACGACTAGGCCAAAACCCTCAACCCTCCCTTCAATTTCAATACTTGGGAAAATTAGAAAATTAGATTTGTTATAAATTTTTTCTAATTCAGAATCATTGATATTTTTAAGGATAGTGATAAAATTATTTAATTTCTTTTTTTTAATTATAGATTCAATTGAATTTGAGTGAGGACCATTACCAATTAATTTGACATCAAATTGCATTTTTTCATCTTTATCTAGCATTGCTATTGAATTTAAAAGTAATGCATGATTTTTTCTATTGTCAAGCCTGCCAACCATTATAATATTATATTTTTGTTCGATTTTGTTGAATCTTTTAATTGACTTATTATAATATTTTCTTTCAACAGTATTGTATATAGTTTTAGTTTTTATGTTTAATGATTCATAAGTTTTTAACTCAACGTATTTACTTATTGAAATGTATTTATCGAAGTTTCTATTTAGTCTCTTTAAATTAATTTTCTGCTTTACTTTTTGAATATCACTTCCATGAAAGACAATTACTTTTTTAGTTTTATTAAATAACCTTAAAATAGATAAATAATTAAATATTAAAACATTACTAGAGTGAACACATAAAATAATCTGTGGCTTGTATTTCAATGTATAAAAAACTGTAAAGAAAAACTTTCTCATAAGATTTATTTTACTTTGAAAACCCAATTCAGAAGAATAACTAAATATTTTTGAAGTATTGTGTTTATAGGTACCTATTAACTTACATTGATGACCTTGATTAACCAGCTCTTCTTGTAATAGAATTGCATACTTACCTATACCCCAACCGAATGGATATATTTCATCACTAGCTATTAAAATTTTTGTTTTCATCTAGTGTAGTCTGTAAAATGTTTTATCTGACATATATAATTTTATTATTTTTTCATAAACTGTTAGTATTTAGCAAATATGTGAATATAATCTAAATTCATTTTTTTTATTAATCCAAAAATATTTATATCTATTTGTTATTGAAACTTTTTGGATTGTATAATTGCAAAATTTTTGAGTTAGATATCATCAAAAGAAATACCAAAATACTTGGGTTTTTAGTGAAATCACTTCCGAAAAAACTAAATAATACGAAACCTAAGAATAATGCAATATGGAATCTAGAATAATTTTTAGCTATGCTTATTTGCTTACGTATCAAAATTAATACAAAAAGTGGAAATAGGAACCCTAATTCACCAAATAAACCAACATATAAGTTATGAGGATCAATATTATGTTCAAAAGTACTAACATCAGTGTATTTGTTATAGCTCCAAAACAAACTAGAGCCCATGCCGTTTTGTTCAGATATTTTTGAATTCAAAAAAGTTGAAATCTTAGATATCCTTTCAGAATCACTACCAAGTCCATATTGAAACACTCTATTATTAAATAGTTCCTGCGAATCTATAAAAAGAAGTGATATAAATATAATTATAAAACCTATTAATAAGCATTTTAATATTGTTTTAAGTTTTATAAGTTTTGGAAAATAATAATACAATAAAAGTGAAATAAAAATTATTAATGCACCTCTACTTCCTGAGTAAAATATAACAAATAAAAAAAACACTAAAAAAATAAATTTTATTATTCGGCTAAAATCATTGACAAGAATAAAAATAAAGGAAAATGAAGCTAATAATCCAACAATAATAGATCCTCCGAATGGACCAGTTATTCTAGTGCTATTCATTGAAACACCCTCAATATATCCATAGCTTCCGCCTAAAAAAATATAATAACCTAAAGTTGGTAAAAAAAAAATAATTATAAAAAATAGAGTTTCAATTTTCGTTAAAGTGTATTTATCAGATACCCTTATTTTATAAAAATTTAATACTAAAACAAGATATATTACAGATATGAAATAAAAAAAAGAAAAGTTATTAAAATTTTTAAAAATCCAAGATAATATGAAAATCATAGTAATTATGAATAACTCAAATAAAATTTGTTTATTTTTTAAAAAGTTCTTTAATGATAATAAAAAAATTACTAATAGACATATAGTTTGAAATTTATAATCAATATTAAAAGAAGGGAGAATATTATTAGAAATTGTTTTAGGAATATTACATAGCAGAGCTATTAATAAAATAAAGAAAAGTCTAACTATTTTACTACTGTAAATACTTAACGTCATATCTAAATAAGTCTTTTATCTCTTTTCAATTTATACATCTTTTTTTGAAAAATTTTTTTTGGTAAACAGAACAAATAAAAAATATGGCTTAACATATTATAACTATTACATGTAAATTCATAAGAACTAATATTAAATAAATTTCTCAATTTAGTTTCAATATAAAAAATTTCATAATTATTCAAATTAACCTGCCAATAATTAATTCTACTTATATTAGCTTGCTTGTTGACTTCTAAATGTTGGTTTAGTGTATATAGAGGAAGTTTAATTAATTTGCCCTCTATTTTGTTTTTTTCTAATGGAATTTTAAAATTTAAATTATTAATTGCTAACTTTTCATTCATAATTAAATCTTCATAATAAATTTTTGGATATTCATTACTTGAGAACGTTTCAACATATTGAGTATAAACTTTTACAAAACTAGAAATTCTAGATGGACCCCACCTAAGACTTTTAAATGAGCTATATACTGCACGCGGATCACGAATAATTGAAATAAAATTATAATTTGGGAAAGACTTAGATTGAAAATCTTGAATTAACGCATTCGAAGGTGTATGATCAATCACATATTTTGTTTGATTTACACCCAAAATACTGTTTACTGATATCTGGTAAATATATGCATATACTTCGTACTTAGATTTACCTCTAAAGTTCTCATTTTTAAAAAAACCATAATCAAGACCTGTTCTATTTTTATACTTACTAATTATTGTGTCAATTTTATTAGAATCGAACTCTTCGTTATTTTGTAAATAATTAATAAGATCGTACTTATATTGAATCTCAGGAATCACAACTGCATCTTTTATATAAGAAGACAATACTTTTGCAAAGTAAGTTGTACCTGACCTTGGGCATCCACCAATAAAAATATACATTATATTCATAAAATTAGAATGACCACAATTTTGCTAAATCAAAATTAATTAAATCAGAAGTTTGAAAAACTGAAGGTGCATAATAAAACTTTAAAAAAGATTTGACCTCATCTGAAAGAAAAACTTTTTCCCCTTTATCATTTTCTCTAAAAATCTTTCTGACTATAGAACGATCGGGGAATAAATATCGAAACATTGCATTTTGTTTTGAAATTCTACGTTTATTAGAATGTGTTTTTAAAAATTCATTTTTAATTTCATAATCACTACCAAGCCAATTCAGAGTATTATTATACCAATTAAAATTATGATCTTTTTCTAAAACGAAAATCCTAAAATCAATTTCATTAAGAATTAATTGTGAAATTGCATAATTATATTCTCCTTTTGAAACTAAGTTTAGATGACTCATTTTTTTACCAAATAAAAAATTTTTTGTTATTTTTTGATATGGCCATATTCTACCTTTTACGTAATGATGATTTAAAGCACTTTCCAATCTATAGATAGGATTCCGAATACAAAAAATAACCTTTACATGATTATTTTTACAATAGTCTATAAACCTATTAAATGTTTCTAAATGAATGTAAGAATTACTTGGCTTATCAGTATAATTTGGAGTTTTTTCTCCTGAAACTTTATATTCATTATTAAATATTGATTCGTAATTAAACTTTTTAGAGTAATGTTTAGAAAAATAATGAAGTTCATTTTCTACAATATGCAAATCATTAATTCTTTGAAATATGTGGTTTAATGTGGTTGTCCCACATTTTTGTGCACCAGCAATTATAAATTTATTCATTATTTTATTTAAGTGTATTCGTTTTAATATTTGTAATACTTATTCAGTTCAATATCAATAATATTTTGACATTTATTTAATAAAAGTGAAGAATTTTTACTTCTTTTAAAAAGACCTTTGGAATTTCTTACTTTAGCAGAATTTCCAGACCCTCCAAAATGCTTCTTACTTAATTTACCTAGTTTTTCTAATTTAGCCATATTTGATTTATTTGACATTTCAATGCTTTTAATAACTAGTTGATTTGATATTTTTAAATCAAAAAAAGAAATTAGTTTGATTAATTGACTTTCTGAATCTTCTATAAAATCTTCATACTTTAGAATTAAGTGATTTTTATTGTTAAGTGAATTTTGATAAACTCTGTTGTAATATTTAATTATACTTGAAATACCACCTTTATTTCCTAAAACAAACTCATCAAAATCAGTTGATAAAATAGCTGAAGAACGAAATTTTGCTTCTCTGTAGTGGTATTGGCTATAAAATGAATCTATAACATTAAGTGGGTTACGAGCTATAAAAACACACTTTTTTATATTTAAAATCTTAAGTGGTATTAAAAACTGATACTTGTGATGTAAAAATTGTGGCCTTCCAAAATGAGTGAAATATATTTTCTTTCTAAGGAGATTATAAAATTTTGAATTATTCAAAAGATTTATTTCATCTAAAGGGATATTAGATTTATATAACTCGTTTATATAAAAACCTAACATAAAACATATCCATGTTCTTCCACTTTTGGGATAACTATTAATAATATAATCTGAGTTTAAAGACTTTAAATATTGATCTATAATTTTGCCAAGGTTATTAGATTTTCTCATTGCTAAAGTTTTGAATTAAAAAAGTGATTAGAAAAAGCAAAAATTTATATGCTACCAAACCGTAAGCAATGCTATTAATATTATAAATAAAACTGCTAGAAAAATACAGAATAAGAATTATTAAAAGAGAACCCTTAATAAATAATAAGGTTTTAAAATCTTGATTAACATTAAATTTAACATTTTGCAATCTGTTTGTTAAATCAAAAGGGAAAATAAAAATTAAAATATTAAAAACACTTACTATAGAATTTATTTTAGACTTATCGTTAAATATAATGTTGAAAAAAAAATAGGAGTAATTTTTGATTAAAAAACAAAAAAATAAGGTAATTATTAATACCAAGAATATTTTATTTTTTGGTATTTGTTTTTTTTCAGATTCAATAAAATTTGTTACAACTACTTTTTGAATAGCATCACCTAGAATACTAATAGGTAATTTAGCAACTCGAGATGATCTGTTAAAAATACCAAGCTGTATATTTCCAAAACTATTGGATATAAAAAAAACATCAATTTTAGTTGATAAAAATTTAGAAATTTCATTTAGAAATAGGTATACAAAGTTATTTTGTTTTTTGACAAGGTTATAGGAGCTCTGAAAGTCGAATATTTCTTTGTAATTTAAATAATAAAATATATGTTTAAAATCTCTTATATAAAACAGAATTATTATTAGTGAATTAATAATCTGAGCTAATATAAAAGAATATAATTCAAAACCGGATATTGATAGATAGATAATTGAAGTACTCCAAATAAAATTCGCTATGGTCGTATATTTAAAAATTTTATTATACTGATTTTTTTTTGAGGAAACATCTAAGAGTAAAAATCTAATTCCATTTAAAAAAAAAACTATGCTTATTGAAAATATTAGTTCAATTTTAAAATTGGACATAAAAAAAAACAGTAATAACAAAGGATAAGAAACTATAATGCTTTGAAGTCCTATCATAACAAGGTTCTCTGGTTTGACAAATTTACCTGAAACAATTATTAATTTTCTAATGGAATTAAACAAAAGACCAAAACTTAAGTCTACGAAAAAAATAAATATAGTCCATATACCTATGTTTTCAAGGGAAATATAATTTGTTGTGAAATAAAAAGAAATTATAGTTATAATAACACTTAAACCCTTACTAGAAGTATTAAGAATGATGTCTTTATTTAATTTAGATAGCAAATTCAGTTATTTATATAAATTAACGATTAAACAAATCGATAAACATTCCCTTTCAGATTTTCAAATTCTTTATGGGATACTAAAACAAATAATATATCACATTTTTTTTCAACGTCAACAGTTTTAGAAATTTTAAAAAAATCATGAGATTCGATGTTTGGCTCAACATAGAAAACTAATTCTTTTGGATGGCTGAGACCTATTTTTTTTGCAATATAAACAGCAGGTGATTCACGTAAGTCGTCAATATTTGGTTTAAATGCAAGTCCACAAATAGCAATTTTTGGTTTTCTTTGTTTATGAATTTCAAATTTTAGTATTTGATTTTGAATTTTCTCAACACACCAAAAAGCCTTGTAATTATTAATTTCTCTAGCTGTTGAAATAATTTTAGACTCTAGCGGAAATGAAGAAGTTATAAAATATGGGTCTACAGCAATACAATGCCCGCCCACTCCACAACCAGGTTTAAGTATATTTACTCTAGGGTGTTTGTTAGCAAGTCTTATGAGCTCCCATACATTAATAGTAGCCTTGTCACAAATTAAAGATAGTTCATTTGCAAAAGCAATTTGTACATCTCTAGATGAATTTTCCACTAATTTACACATCTCAGCAGTGCGTGCATTCGTTGCATGCAACTCACCTTTAACATACTTACTATAAAATGAGATTGCTTTTTTTGTAGAAGCTTTATCCACACCTCCAATAACACGGTCATTCTCAACAAGTTCATGCATTACATTTCCCGGCAAAACTCTTTCAGGGCAATAAGCAATAAAAATCTCGTTTTTTAATTCAGGTCTTGAAGTATAGATCAATTTCATCATTTTTTCAGTTGTACCTATAGGTGATGTAGACTCTATAATATACAAATCCCTTTTTTTTAGTAATGGTATAATTCCTTTTGTGGCAGCTTCAATATATGAAATATCAGGCTCATGATTTTCTTTAAATGGTGTTGGAACTACTATTAAATATACATTAGCTGGTGAAGCGTTAGTAGATGCAATAAGGTTACCTTTTTTAACTGCTTTAAATACAATATCTTCTAGGTCAGGCTCAACAATATGGATACTTCCTTTGTTGATAGTATCTACAACTTTCTTATTGACATCAACACCTAATACATTTGTTCCGTGAGATGCTATTAATGCTGATGTCGGTAATCCAATGTATCCTAATCCAACAGTTACTACTTCTGGGTTCATTATTTTATATTTTTTATAAAGTCTACAATTCTTTTTGATGCCAACCCATCTCCATATGGATTATGAAGCTTTGACATTTTCACAAAGCTATCCTCGTTATTTAGTAAATCTAATGCCTTTGACACAATTAAATCTTCATTAGTCCCTACCAACAATACAGTACCTGCTTCAACCGCTTCTGGTCTTTCTGTGGTATCTCTCATTACTAGAACTGGTTTCCCTAAACTTGGCGCTTCTTCTTGAACACCACCGCTATCAGTAATAATAATTTTAGAACGATTCATTAGCCAGATAAAATCTTGATACGCTAGAGGATCTATTAAAATAATATTGTCAACCCCTAATAAGATTCTATTTACAGGCTCCTGTACTTTTGGATTCAAATGAACAGGATAAATAATGATACGATTTATATCATCTTTAGCTATTCGTTTTAAAGCATTACAAATTCTTTCAAATCCGCCACCATGATTCTCTCTGCGGTGACCTGTGACTAAAACAACTTCTTGACTTCCTATTTGCTTTGAGAGGTCTTGAATTAATTGACTTGGATTTTCATTAACTTTCTCTACAGATTTTAAAAGTGCATCAATCACCGTATTTCCAGTAACTAAAATTGAACTATCAGAAATATTTTCTTTAAGTAAGTTCTTTTTTGAAGTTTCAGTAGGAGCGAAATGATAATCACAAATTCTACCTGTTATTTGACGATTTATTTCTTCTGGAAAAGGAGATAATTTATTATTTGTTCTAAGTCCAGCCTCTACGTGACATACTTTAGCACCAGAATAAAAACTTGCTATGGAACCTGCCATTGTCGTAGTAGTATCTCCATGAACAAACACATAATCTGGGTTAAATCCCTCAAGGATTGGTTTTAATGACTCTATAATATTGGCTGTTAATCCATATAGATTTTGACCTGGCTTCATTAAGTCTAGATCATAATCTGGTTTGATTTCAAAAAAATCTAATACTTGATCTAACATTTCTCTGTGTTGGGCAGTGACACAAACTTTAGTGTCAAAAGAATCCGAATGTTTTTGAAACTCTTTAACTAATGGAGCCATCTTAATTGCCTCAGGTCTTGTCCCAAAAATTATTAATATTTTTTTTTTCATTAATTAATATTTTTTACTAAAAACCAATTATTAAACAACTCTTTACGATTATATAACATTTTTTTTTGAGTTTCCCAATCAATCACTTCAAAACCCGCATGTTCACAAATAGCCTGTCCGGCTGCAGTATCCCATTCCATAGTAGGTGCAAAACGAGGATAACAATCAGCAGCTCCTTCTGCTACCATACATAATTTTAAAGAGCTTCCTTTAGATATTAAATTTACTTCTCCATGGATGTCTCGCATTTGTTGCACATATTCTTCTGTCTCTGGAGACATATGAGATCTACTGGCCACTATAGTGAACGTATTATCTTTTCTTTGTAATGGTAATTTATGCCCATTTGAAATGATAGTTTCTATATTATAATTTTTAATATCAATAGCCACTTTATATGCACCCATTTCTTTTGTGGAAAAATACAACTCACCTGTTACTGGGACAAAAATAACACCAATTAGCGTCTTTTGGTTTTCAATTAATGCAATGTTTACTGTAAACTCCCCATTGCGCTTTATAAATTCTTTAGTACCATCTATAGGATCTACAATCCAAAGTTGACTCCAACCCTTTCGCTCTTCATAAGCGATGGATTTACCTTCTTCTGAAAGGACTGGGATATCGGTCTTTGTTAAAAAAGACATAATCACATTGTGAGAAGAAGTATCTGCTTTTGTCAAAGGAGAGTTATCTCCTTTCATTTCGACATCAAAGGTTCCAGAATGGTAAATTCCTAAGATTGTCTTGCCTGCTTCTAAAGCGGCTGTAATGGCTGTATTTAATAATTGTATCATCATTATATAATCATCCCCGCTCCAATGGTTTCGTTGGTTTGTTCATCAATAATAATAACAGATCCAGTTTGTCGGTTTCTTCTGTATGCATCATAAAACAGGGGCTTAGAAGCGCGTATAGAAATACGTCCGATGCCATTCATTTCTATTTTGTCAATATTTTCAATACGGTGCAACGTGTTGATGTCCACTTTATACTTTAATTCTTTCACCATTGCCATGCATTCGTTAGTAGTGTGCTTTATAATCACCTTAGTTCGAGCTAGTAATGGATTGCTATTCATCCAAGTAACCAAAACTTCTATATCTTGACCTACTTCAGGAACGTTATTTTCTCGCACAATCATATCGCCTCGACTGATATCTATTTCATCTTCTAATGTCATCGTAACCGACATAGGAGCATAAGCCTCTGCAATTTGTTCCCCATTCAATTCAATGGTTTTAATGGTCGAGGTAAATCCTGAAGGTAAAGTTTTTATTTTGTCACCAGGCTTAAAAACTCCACCATCAATTCGACCTGCAAAGCCTCTAAAATCTTGGTTCTCTAGAGTATGAGGACGAATCACCGATTGAATCGGAAAACGACAATCTACATGATTGTAATCACTTGAAATGTGAACTGTTTCGAGATGGTACATCAAAGTACTCCCTTTGTACCAATCCATATTTTCAGATGTATTGACCACGTTATCACCTGCAAGGGCTGAAATTGGAATAAATTGGATATCGCTAATATTCAATTTAGTAGCAAAAGCTTTAAAGTCTGCAATAATTTTGTTATAAGCGTCTTCACTGTAATTCACCAAATCCATTTTGTTAACACAAACAATGGCATGTGGTATACGTAATAAAGACGCAATAAAAGAGTGACGGTGTGTTTGTTCAAGCATCCCCTTACGCGCATCAATTAGAATAATGGCTAGATTGGCAGTAGAAGCCCCTGTAACCATATTCCTGGTATATTGGATATGTCCTGGTGTATCTGCCACAATAAACTTTCGTTTTGGTGTAGCAAAATAACGGTAGGCTACATCAATAGTAATTCCTTGTTCACGCTCCGACTTCAAGCCGTCAGTTAATAATGACAGATCCACATAATCAAAGCCTTTGTTTTTACTAGACTCTTCTACGGCGTCTAACTGGTCTTGAAAAATAGATTTACTATCATAAAGCAATCTCCCAATCAGGGTGCTTTTTCCATCATCTACACTCCCTGCAGTAGTAAATCGTAATAATTCTATATCTTGATATTCCATATGTTTTATTTTCTAAAAGTAACCTTGTTTTTTTCGATCTTCCATGGCGGTTTCGGCCCGTTTATCATCTGCTCGCCCACCTCTTTCAGTGGTTCTAGTAGTAGCTATTTCCTCGATGATCTTCGTTAAATCATCTGCCTCAGATTCTACAGCACCAGTAATAGGCATATCTCCACAGGTTCTGTAACGAATGGTCATATTTACAACTTCTTCACCTGGTTTTAATTTGATAAATTCAGAATTTGCTAATATGACACCATCACGAACTACACAATCACGTTTATGAGAAAAATAGAGTGAGGGTAAATTAATATTTTCTAGTTTAATATACTCCCATACATCCATTTCTGTCCAGTTAGAAATTGGAAACACTCGAAAATGTTCACCATAATTTTTTCGCCCATTGAAAAGGTTCCACAACTCTGGGCGCTGGTTTTTAGGATCCCATTGTCCAAATTCGTCCCGGTGTGAGAAAAAACGCTCTTTGGCACGTGCTTTTTCTTCATCACGCCTAGCTCCTCCCATAGCAGCATCCACTTTGTGTTCTTCTAATGTATCTAACAAAGAAACAATTTGTAGTGCATTTCGTGATGCATCTGCACCTGTTTCTTCTTTAGCGCGCCCTTTGTTAATTGATTCTTGTACAGAGCCAACGATTAATTGAACTCCTAACTTATCAACTAAAGCATCACGAAAAGCAATGGTTTCAGGAAAATTATGCCCTGTATCAACGTGAATTAGAGGGAATGGTATTTTTGCAGGGTAGAAGGCTTTTTTAGCCAGGTGAGTTAGTAAAATGGAATCCTTTCCTCCAGAAAACAACAATGCAGGGTTCTCAAATTGAGCTGCTATTTCGCGGATTACAAATATGGCCTCAGATTCTAACTCACGTAAATGATTGATTACATAATTACTCATATGTTTGATTTTAACTTATTACTTATAAATTCTAAGATGATTTTTACACTTTCTTCAATAGGTTGACCATCGGTAAAGATCTCTAATTTAGGTTTTATGGGAGCCTCATATGGGGCAGAAATTCCAGTCATATTTTTTATTTCTCCAGATCGTGCTTTTTTATACAATCCTTTCACATCTCTGCGTTCACATTCTTCAAGGGATGTGTTTACAAAGATTTCAATGAAATTATCTGTGCCCACAATTTGTTTAACTTCCTCGCGATCTTTAATATAAGGTGATACAAAAGCAGCTAAAGTAATTACACCAGCATCCAGCATCAAATTACTAATTTCAGCGATACGTCTTATATTTTCTGTTCTATCCTCTGGCTCGAAACTTAAATCTTTATTAATACCTTGTCTGATATTATCTCCATCTAATATATAAGTAGATAAACCTTGCTTATGCAATGCAATCTCAACCAAGTTGGCCAAAGTCGATTTCCCTGAACCAGACAAACCAGTAAACCAAAGTAAATAGGCTTTGTGTCCATGCAATACTTCACGCTGGATTTTAGTGGTCTTGTAGTTTTGTTTTACTGTATGTAAACTCATTGTTTTTTATGATTTCTTTTTTCTTTAATTTTTTTTAAACGCTTCGCTTTATTTCTCATATCCAACCCAAAATTAATTTTATACCATAATTTTTCATGTCCAAAATATAAAATCATTTTTGAAATGGTCTCAACACCACCTATTTTTAGACCAGTTAAAGGATTACCAGTTAAAATCCAACCAAAAAGAATAGTATCAATTGTGCCAATAAAACGCCATGAAAAAGTCTTGATAATATGGCGTTTATTAGTATTAGGAAAGGATAAGCTAAACCAATAGCGTTCATGAATATAATACCAAATGAACTTAGTTAAAGTTGTAATAACTGAAAGATTTAAACCTTCTTGAATTTCACCAGTAATAAGCCATGCAAAAATAAAAGTATCTATGGTACCAATAAGTCTCCAGGAAATACTTTTTGCGATATGTCTTTTACTAAGTTTCATTTTAACTTATTAAATAGTAATATTATAAATTTTAAACCAGTCTACAAATTTTTTAATACCAAGTTTAATGTCAGTGCTTGGAGAATATTGATAATCTCTGATTAATTCATCGACATCTGCAAATGTTTTAGGAACATCTCCTTGCTGCATTGGGTACATTTCTTTGATTGCCTCCTTACCCAGTGCTTGTTCAATAGTTGTGATAAAGTCTTGCAAGCTCACCGTTTTATTATTCCCTATGTTATATATTTTATAATGTTCTCTTGAATCAATATTCTTTTCAATGATCTTAGTCACGCCATTCACAATATCATCTATATACGTAAAATCGCGCTCCATTTCACCATTATTAAAAACCTTGATAGGTTTATCATTAGAGATTGCATCTGCGAACAAATAATAGGCCATATCTGGTCTTCCCCAGGGGCCATACACTGTGAAAAAACGTAATCCTGTAGTTTTAAAACCATATAAGTGACCATAGGTATGGGCCATTAATTCATTACTCTTTTTTGTGGCAGCGTATAAACTAATAGGATGGTCTACATTATCAGTTGTTTCAAAAGGTACTTTTTTATTTTCTCCATATACGCTAGAACTACTCGCATATACCAAATGCTTTACTTTATGATTTCGACATCCTTCAAGAATATTTAAAAACCCTGAGATGTTGCTATCAATATACGCTTTTGGATTTTTTATAGAATATCGAACACCCGCCTGAGCAGCTAGATTACAAACTACTTCAAATTGTTCTTGCTTAAATAAAATATCAATACTTTCATAAACAACTAGATCTATTCTAGAAAATCGTAAAGAATTGAATCTATCACTTTGGACCTCATTTTTAAAGAGTTTTGATTCAGATTCGTTAAACCCTAATTCGTTTAATCGATCAAACTTTAGTTTAGGATCATAATAATCGTTAATGTTATCAATGCCATAAACTTCATGACCTTGACTCACTAATTTTAAACAAGTATGAAATCCAATAAATCCAGCTGCGCCAGTAACTAATATTTTCATTTATTTTTTCCTATTTGGTA
>Ga0206125_10003961_pt1 | contig 13572 bp, 13 predicted proteins | sample Helgoland_Spring_4_FD_148598 | JGI IMG/M metagenome (GOLD analysis project Ga0206125, IMG submission 148598) | Pelagic subsurface seawater microbial communities from Kabeltonne, Helgoland, North Sea - Helgoland_Spring_Bloom_20160331_1 | ecosystem: Environmental > Aquatic > Marine > Epipelagic ... | reverse complement strand
TGAATCAACAGCTTCAAATACCAAGGAAGTTATTAATGAAATTTCTTTAATAAATACTACAGAACGTGGAACAAGAGCAGATGACAAAAGAAGTGAATCAGCAATGGAAGACAGGAAAATAACAGGATATTTTTAAATTATGAATAATGAAATTCAAATTTTAAGATTTACTACTGCAGGAAGCGTTGATGACGGAAAAAGCACCCTTATTGGAAGACTTTTATTGGATTCTAAATCTCTCTACGTTGATCAGTTAGAATCAATTGAAAAAACCAGTAAAAAAAAGGGCTTTGATTATATAGATCTTTCTCTATTAACAGACGGTTTAAAATCAGAAAGACAACAAGGAATTACTATTGATGTTGCATATAGGTATTTTTCTACCCCTAAAAGAAAGTTCATCATTGCCGACACACCTGGTCACATACAATACACTAGAAATATGATTACTGGTGCTTCTACTGCAAATTTAGCACTAATACTAATAGATGCAAGAAAGGGTATATTAGAACAAACTAAAAGACATAGTTTTATTGCTTCACTTTTGAAAATCCCTCATTTAATTATATGTATTAATAAAATGGATTTAGTGGATTACTCAGAGTCAGTTTATAATGAAATAGTACAAAACTATCAGGATTTCTTTTCAAAATTAGATATACATGATGTACGATTTGTTCCAATTTCTGCTTTAAATGGAGATAATGTTGTAAATAATTCTAGTAATATGAACTGGTATAATGGAGGAACTCTTATGTATAATTTAGAGAATTTGTATATATCCAGTGATGTTAACCATTTAGATGCAAGACTTCCTGTGCAATACGTTATTAGACCACAAACTCATAAGTTTAGAGACTACAGAGGTTATGCAGGTAAAATTGAAGGTGGTGCATTTAAAAAAGGTGATAGGGTTAAATTGTTGCCATCAGGTTTTATGAGTACTATAAAAGCTATTGAAATTAATGGTAAAAATATTGAAGAGGCTTTTTCTCCAATGTCAGTCTCATTTACTTTAAAGGATGACTTGGATGTTAGTAGGGGAGACATGATAGTAAAAGAAAATAATGTGCCGGTTATTTCTCAAGATTTAGATCTTATGATATGCTGGATGGATAGCGCTGATTTAAAACCCAGAAAAAAAGTAATTATTAAACATACAACTAATGAGTGTATGGGAATGGTCACAGATATCTTATACAAATTGGATATTAACACCCTTCATAGTATAAAAGATTTTGAAGATTTTAAACTAAATGATATAGGTAGAATTAAAATCAGAAGCTCAAAACCGCTATTTTATGATTCTTATAAAAAAAATAGGCATACAGGTAGTATTATTTTAATTGATCCAAATACTAATGCCACTATTGCAGCAGGAATGATTATTTAAATCTTTTAAATGAAATTATCTCAAAACTTAAAATTAGCTATAGATGCAAGTGTTCATGCTGGAAAAAAAATTATAGAAATATATGATTCTGATAATTTTAATTTGGAATATAAATTGGATGACTCTCCTTTAACTTTAGCAGACACCGCATCAAATAAAATTATCAAGAATATTTTAGAAGCTTCTAATATTCCTATTTTATCAGAAGAGGGAAATATTTTAGATTTTAATAATAGAAAGAATTTAAAACAGTTATGGATAGTAGACCCACTGGACGGGACAAAAGAATTTATTAAGAAAAATAATGAGTTTACGGTTAATATTGCTCTTATTGAAAATTCAAAACCAGTAATTGGAGTTATATATGCTCCTGCTTTAAATGTGTTGTATTTTTCTGAAAAAAAAATAGGAGCTTATAAAATACCAATTATTGCTTCAGATGAATTTGATAACTCTAAAACTTTTCGTTTACCATTAGTTGAAAATTTTAATGAATATAAAGTTCTTACAAGTAGATCTCATCTAGATGATAATACCTTGGATTATATAGATAATTTGAAAGTCAATAACTTAAAAGTAGTTTCAATTCCTATGGGTAGCTCACTCAAATTTTGTTTGTTAGCTGAAGGATTAGCAGATTGTTACCCTAGATTTTCACCATGTATGGAGTGGGACACAGCTGCTGGACAAATTATATGTGAAGAAGCTGGCTTCAAAGTTGTTGACTTAAAAACAATGAAGCCAATTGTTTACAATAGAGAAAATTTAATTAACAATTATTTTATTGCAAAAAAATAAACAGCTTACTTTAGTTAGATTCCCAATAAGCAAAATCTCCGGGGAATAAACCTACTTCATAAGATGCGATTTCATTATTATTAAAATCTACCACCTTAACTTGATTGATGTCATTGTAGTTAGTTATTCCAAAATAAATTAAATCCCCGATCACCTCACTTGAATATAATTGTGATGGATTGTAAGAGCCTATTTTAGTTTCATCTAAGACGTTTAATTGTTCATCAAGTATAGCAATTCCTCCATCATAAGATCTGTAAATACTACTATCATATTTAAGGACCGATCCACCACAAACAGTTCCAGAGCCGTAATTATTTACTGAAACTTGACCGTTTGATAGATCAATTCTGCTTGATCCATAAAAAGCGTTAAAACTTGAATCGTAAAAAGTGTTAGCTATATATATCTTTTGATCAAAAATTTTAATTGATGTTGGGCCACTACCAATTTCAAAATTTTCTGATATAGAATTTGAATCAATATTTATTTTTACAAGCTGGTTTCCATCTGAATAATCATCATTAAGCTGGATTCCTGTGTAAATATGATTTTCATAAATCTCAATTGATTCAGGTTTTCCATTAACTGAAATAGAGCCTTCAATCACATAATTATCTAAATTTAATATTTTTATATCGTTGGTATTCCAATTTGTAAAGTATAGTTTATTATTAAATATTTTCATTTCTCTGGGACTTGATCCATCTGTTGATAGTTCGATACCCGGAAGACTTAAACCTTCCTCTGTTATGTCAAAAGCTTTGATTATGCTACTGTTATTCACAATAACAAAAAGCTTGTCTTCATAAACTTCTAAAGATTGTACTACATCACCAACATTATCAACACTATAAACTTCTCCCAATTCATTTATCATTGATATAGATCCATTACTAGCACCAAAATTTCCTTCACAGGCAACAAATACCCACGTTTTGTTTTGGTTCAAATCGTAACTATTCTCATCTTGACAGGCAATAATTGTTAATAGCAGTGTTGTGAAAATTAAAGTTTTAAATATGTATTTCATTTTTATTTTTTTGAAGATTAAGTTGGCTAATATAAATCACATTTTTAAATAATTAGTCTTAATGCAACTTAATTGCAATTAATTATTTATTTATTTTAATTTTTTTTGTGTTTAAGTATAAGTTAAGTACTTTTGTTACTTAATTTTTGCTTAAATGTTAGACACATTAATCACTTCTAAGACTAGACTTAGAATGCTTGTAAAATTTTTCATAAATACCACTAACAAGGGCTATTTAAACGGTTTAGCTAGTGAGTTTAATGAATCTACAAACTCTATAAGAAAAGAATTAAACAATTTAAGTGCTGCCGGTTATCTTCTAAAGACTAAATTCAACAATCGAGTAATTTATAAAGCAAATAAAAAGCATCCTCTTTTTTCAATTTTACAAAAAATAGTTAGGCAACACCTTGGAATAGATGAGATTATTACAACCATATTAGAAAAATTAGGTGATGTTAAGTCGGTTGCTATTACAGGTGATTATGCCCAAGGTATTGATAGTGGAACTATCAACGTTGTTTTATTGGGAGACAGAATTGATATAAGTTACTTGAAGGATTTAATAAAAAAAATAGAAAAAAAGATAATTAGAAAAGTTTCTTTCAGTATAGTAAAAGTTTTACCAAAGGGAAGTTTAGTTATCTATAATAATGACAAAATTTAAGCTATGGGAAGTTGGCATGTAATATATACTAAACATAGAGCAGAGAAGAAAGTTGAAGAAAGGCTCAATAATTTTGGAATAGAGGCTTATTGCCCGGTTAAAGAGGAGGTTAAACAATGGTCAGATAGAAAGAAGAAAATACTAGTTCCTGTATTGCCCTCCATGGTCTTAGTAAATATTGATGAAAAAAAAAGAAATAAAGTTTTTGATATTCCTGGTGTTGTATGTTATATGTTTTGGTTAAAGAAGCATGCAATAGTAAAAAATGATGAGGTCGATTCATTAAAAAAATTATTGACTCAAAATAATATTGTTAGTAATGATACCATAGCTCTAAAAGTTGGAGAAAAGATTGATGTTCCTGGCTTTGAAAACCAGAGCGGAATAATAAAAAAAATATCAACCAATAAAATATGGGTTGTGTTAAAAAATTTAGGTTATGTGATTAAGCTAAAAATCGCTTAAAAAAAACATAACATTTATTAAAATTAAGCTTTAGTTACTATGTAACTGACAATGGCGAAGCCGTTGAAAAAACAAATTCAAATGACAGGAATAATAGCGGGTAATTTTGATGTAATTCATCCTGGATACATTTTAATGTTTAATGAAATGAAAAAGCATGTTAATGAAATTCATGTTTTATTACACATAGATCCTTCTTTAGATAGGCAAGAAAAAAACAAACCACTTTTAAGCGTAAAAGACAGAAAAATGACTCTTTTGGCTCTTAAGGGAATCACTAATGTATCATCTTATAATTCTGAGGAGGAGTTATTAAAATTAATAATTGATATAAATCCTGAAATAAGATTTTTGGGTGATGACTACAAAAAAAGAACCGATTACACAGGTTATGGATTGAATCCTAAAATTATTTTTTTAAAAAGAGATCACGGCTGGAGCACTACCAAGTTTAAAAACTTAATTGCAAAATCAATATTAAAATAAAAATAAATATCATTATATGAATATAGGGATAATTGGTCAAGGGTTTGTTGGAAACGCAGTTTATAATAAATTTAAAAATTATTATAACGTTTTGACATTTGATTTAGATAAATCAATTTGCAATTCTTCATTTGAAGAAATTAACAACAACTGCAAATATATATTTGTTTGTTTACCTACTCCAATGAACAAGGATGGGAGCTGTTATACAGGAATTGTTGAAGATTTGCTAGTTAATTTAGATAAGTTATCAAGGGAAATATCACAATCTAAAATTGTAGTAGTTAAATCAACTATTCCACCTGGATCAACAAAAAAATGGAATGACAAGTTTAATAATTTAAGTGTTGTATTTAACCCTGAATTTTTGACAGAGGCGAACGCTGTTAATGATTATGAAAATCAAAATAGAATAATTCTTGGAGGACCCACTGAAGATTTATTACTTTTAAATTCTATTTTTTCTAAAGTTTTTCCATTGGCAAAAATAATTAATTGTAATTCAACCGATGCAGAAATGGTAAAATACACTACCAATTCGTTTTTAGCAATGAAAGTCTCGTTTGCAAATGAGATTTATCAAATATGTAAAAAAGTCAATTCGAATTATAATAAAGTTGTAGAATATACCATTGATGATGATAGGATAGGCACTTCACATTGGAAGGTTCCTGGTCCAGATGGAGATTTTGGATTTGGAGGTCATTGTTTTCCTAAAGATGTAAATGCACTTATACAGGTAGCTCTTGAGAAAAATATTTCTCCAAAAATGCTTATTGCAACCAATGAAAAAAATAAAGAAGTAAGATCAAACAGAGACTGGGAGAATATGAAAGGAAGAGCAGTAGTTTAATTATATGAAAATGAAAACAATTTTAGTTACTGGTGGAGCGGGATTTATTGGTTCTCATTTGTGTGAGAGACTTTTAGCTAACGATCACAAAGTCATATGTCTAGATAATTTATTTACAGGAAGTTTAGATAATATTGAAGTATTAAAGAGTAATATCAATTTTGAGTTTGTAAATCATGATATTACTAAGCCATATTTTAGAGATGATATAGATGAAATCTATAATCTTGCATGTCCAGCATCTCCGATTCATTATCAGTCTAACCCCATTAAGACGGTAAAAACATGTACCATTGGAGTTATAAATATGTTAGGCCTAGCAAAAAATAATAATGCTAAAATATTACAAGCTAGTACATCCGAAGTTTATGGTGACCCTGATGTTCATCCACAAAAAGAAGATTATAATGGGAATGTAAACACTCTTGGTTTTAGATCTTGTTATGACGAAGGTAAAAGATGTGCTGAGACATTATTTATGGATTACAAAAGAGAACATAATCTAAATATTAAAATTGTTAGAATATTTAACACCTATGGTCCCAACATGACTAAAAATGATGGTAGAGTCGTCTCAAACTTTATTTTACAAGCTTTACAAAATGATAATATAACTATTTATGGAGATGGTTCACAGACTAGATCTTTTCAATTTATAGACGATTTAGTGGCAGGATTAATAAAAATGATGAATAGTGATAATGTTGGCCCAATCAACCTTGGAAACCCTATTGAATTGTCAATGACAGATTTAGCATATAAGGTAATAAAACTCACCAACTCTTCATCTGATATAATTTACAAGAAATTACCAAAAGACGATCCGAAAAGAAGAAAACCTGATATTAGTTTAGCGAAATCTACTTTGGATTGGAGACCAGTAATAGATTTAGAAACTGGACTTAAAAAAACTATCAATTACTTTAAACAATAATATGAAGATTTTAGTTACAGGCGCTGCTGGGTTTATTGGTTACCATTTAGTTAAAAGTTTAGTAGAAAGTAATCATCAGGTAATTGGACTTGATAATATTAATAATTATTATAATGTTGATTTAAAATTTGACAGACTAAATGAGTTAGGAATTAGTAAGGATACTGCTGCAGATTTTCTTAGCCTATGTAATAGTAATTTATTTAAAAACTTTAAGTTCATTAGAATGAATTTAGAAGACCGAGATAACTTACCTAAGCTGTTTAAAAATGAAAAATTTGATGTGGTATGTAACCTAGCTGCTCAGGCAGGGGTAAGGTACTCAATCGAAAACCCGGAAACTTATATTGATTCAAATATAGTTGGATTTTTAAATATTTTAGAGTGTTGTAGAAACTACAACATAAAAAAAATAGTATATGCTTCAAGCTCGAGTATTTATGGAGATAATGAAAAAGTACCATTTAATGAATTAGACAATACAGACAAACCTATAAGTCTCTATGCAGCTACCAAAAAGTCTAATGAGCTTATGGCTCATACCTATAGTCATTTATTTAAACTAAATACAATTGGATTTCGATTTTTTACTGTATATGGATCTTGGGGAAGACCAGATATGGCATATTATTTGTTTGCAAATGCAATAGTTAAAAATAGTCCAATAAAAGTGTATAACAATGGAGACTTATCTCGAGATTTTACCCATGTAGATGATGTAGTAATTGGGATTAAATCAGCATTATTATCTGATTCATCGAATAAAAAACTGTATGAGTTGTATAATATTGGAAATAACAAACCTGTTGTATTGACTAAATTTATTGAAATAATAGAAAAGCATTTAGATAAAAAAGCAATAAAAAAAATGCTTCCCATGCAACACGGTGATGTTAAAAAAACATGGGCAAGTATCTCAAAAATAAAAGAAGATTATAATTTTAAAAACAGTGTCTCTTTAGATGTTGGTATAAAAGAATTTATAAGTTGGTTTAAAACATATCACAAAATTGAAATTTAAAAATAATAGACATTCTAATTTCTTGATTTATAATAATAAACTTGATTTATTTTTGTCTAGTATTTGATTTTTAATAACAATCAAATATTTATATTTTTTATCTGTGAGTGACAAGGGCGAAGCCGTATAAAATAACAAAGCTAAAAATCATTAATTTTAGTTTTATTAGAATAAAACATAGTTAGTAATTAATGGATATTAAAAAAGAATTACAAAATAGAATTTTAGTACTAGACGGAGCAATGGGGACTATGTTGCAAGCTTATAAATTTTCTGAGGAAGATTTTAGAGGTGAAAGATTTAAAGATCATCCCACATCATTACAGGGCAACAACGATCTGTTATCTATTACACAACCTGAAGCAATCAAAACCATACATGGAAAATACTTTGAGGCTGGTGCAGATATTATTGAAACAAATACTTTTTCTGGAACTACAATTGCGATGGCAGATTATCAATTAGAAGATTTAGTTTATGAATTAAATTATCAATCAGCCAAGATTGCCAAAGAAGTCGCAACTGAATTTACATTAAAAGAACCAAATAAACCCCGATTTGTGGCTGGTTCTATCGGACCAACAAATAGAACTGCAAGTATGTCTCCAGACGTAAATGATCCTGGGTTTAGAGCGGTTACTTTTAATGATTTAAGAATTGCATATAAACAACAAGTAGAAGCTTTAATCGATGGAGGAGTGGATATATTGTTAATAGAAACTGTTTTTGATACTTTAAACGCAAAAGCAGCTTTATTTGCTATTGAAGAGGTAAAAGATGAAAGGAATATTGAGATTCCAGTTATGTTAAGCGGTACTATTACAGATGCATCTGGTAGAACATTGTCTGGTCAAACAGCAGAAGCCTTTTTAATATCAGTTTCTCATATTTCATTATTATCGGTAGGATTTAATTGTGCTTTAGGTGCTAATTTACTACAGCCTCACTTAGAGGCAATAGCTAATAAAACTCCTTTTGCCATTTCTGCACATCCTAATGCAGGTTTACCAAATGCTTTTGGAGAGTACGACGAAACCCCGGAAGAAATGGGTGAACAGATTGAAGAATACCTAAAGAAAGATTTGATAAATATTATCGGAGGTTGTTGCGGTACATCACCAGATCATATAAGAGTTATAACAGATATTGCTTCTAAATATAAACCTAGAAACTATTAGATAATGAATGTAAAACAATCAAAATACATGCAATTATCTGGTTTAGAGCCTTTGGTTTTAAATGAAAATAGTAATTTCATCAATGTTGGAGAACGTACTAATGTTGCAGGATCAAGAAAATTTTTACGATTAATTAAAGAAGAAAAATTTGATGAAGCTTTAGACATTGCAAGACATCAAGTAGATGGTGGTGCACAGATTATAGATGTTAATTTTGATGATGGTTTGATCGATGGGAAAGAATCAATGATTCGTTTTTTAAACTTAATAGCCGCTGAACCAGATATTTGTAGAGTCCCTATTATGATAGATAGTTCTAAATGGGAAATTATCGAGGCAGGTTTACAAGTAGTGCAAGGGAAATGTGTAGTAAATTCAATTTCTTTAAAAGAAGGTGAAGCAAAATTTATTTGGGAAGCGAAACAAATAAAAAGATACGGAGCAGCAGTAATTATTATGGCTTTTGATGAAGTTGGTCAGGCAGATAATTACCAGAGAAGAATTGAAATTGCCGAGAGATCTTATAGAATATTAGTAGACGTTGTCAATTTTCCGTCTGAGGATATCATTTTTGATTTAAATATTTTCCCTGTAGCAACGGGAATGGATGAGCACAAAAGAAATGCTATTGATTTTATTGATGCTACCCGCTGGGTTAGACAAAATTTGCCAAATGTTTCTGTAAGTGGTGGAGTAAGTAATGTGTCTTTTTCATTTAGAGGTAATGATGGTGTTCGAGAAGCAATGCACTCGGTATTTTTATACCATGCCATAAACGCTGGTATGAATATCGGGATTGTAAATCCTGCTCTTTTGGAAATTTATGATGATATTTCGAAAGATTTATTACAATATGTAGAAGATGTTATCTTAGACAGAAGAGAGGATGCTACAGAAAGATTATTAGATTTTGCAGAAACTGTTAAAGGTTCAAAGATTGAAAAGGGATTAGATTTATCTTGGAGAGAAAACTCAATACAAGATAGAATTACCCATGCCTTGGTAAAGGGAATTGATACTTTTATTATTGAAGATGTAGAAATTGCAAGATTAGAAACTGATAAACCAATAGAAGTAATAGAAGGGCATTTAATGACTGGGATGAATGTAGTAGGTGATTTATTTGGTGCTGGAAAAATGTTTTTACCACAGGTAGTAAAGTCTGCTCGTGTAATGAAGAAAGCTGTTGGATATTTGAATCCTTTTATAGAACAAGAAAAGGGTGAAGAACAGAAAGCATTAGGTAAAATTTTAATGGCTACAGTTAAAGGAGATGTCCATGACATAGGTAAAAATATTGTTAGTGTAGTTTTGGGTTGTAATAACTACGAAATCGTTGATTTAGGTGTAATGGTGCCACCAGAAAAAATTATAGAAGCTGCTGTAAAAGAGAAGGTAGATATTATTGGTTTGAGCGGGTTGATAACACCATCTTTAGATGAAATGGTGTATTTAGCTAAAGAAATGGAAAGACATAACTTTAAAGTTCCACTCTTAATTGGTGGGGCAACAACTTCAAAAGCACATACCGCTGTAAAAATTGACACAGAATATAAAAATGCGGTAGTCCACGTGAATGATGCTTCCAGGGCTGTAACAGTTGTTGGAGATTTACTAAACAAGAAAACCAATAGTTCGTATATCAAAAATTTGAAAGAAGATTACGATGAATTTAGAATCAAGTTTTTAAAACGTGGAAAAGAAAAATCTTATATTTCTTTAAAAGAAGCACGAAAAAGAAAATATAAAACTGATTGGAAAAATTCAGAAATTGTTAAACCAAAAGAATTAGGTATTCAGGTTTTGAAACAATTAAGTTTAAAAGAATTACTTCCATTTATTGATTGGAGTCCTTTTTTTAGAAGTTGGGATTTACATGGTAGATTTCCAGATATTCTAACAGATGAAGTAGTTGGTAAGCAAGCAACTATTATGTTTGAAGAGGCGCAATCAATGATCAAAGAAATTATTGCAAAACAATTATTAAAACCAAAAGCTGTTTTTGGTTTGTTTGAAGCAAACTCTAAAAATGAAGATGATATTTCTGTTCAAATAAAAGCAAAAGAAATAGCGGTATTTAGAACATTACGTCAGCAAACTCAAAAGCGAGAAGGAATTCCTAATATCGCTCTAGCGGATTTTATAGCCCCAAAAGAAATAAACAAAACTGATTATATTGGTGCTTTTTGTGTTACAATTTTTGGTGCACAAGAATTAGCAGACAGTTATAAGACAAAAGAAGATGATTACAATGCAATTATGGCACAAGCTATTGCAGATCGTTTTGCTGAAGCTTTTGCAGAATATTTACATAAAGAAATAAGAACCAAGCATTGGGGTTATGATAATGATAAGGGATTAACAAACGATGATTTAATCAAGGAAAATTATAAAGGCATTCGACCTGCACCAGGATATCCTGCTTGTCCTGATCATTTAGAAAAAGAAACTATTTGGGAGGTTTTAAAAGTTGAAGAAAATATTGGAGTCACACTTACAGAAAGTTTAGCAATGTGGCCAGCCGCATCAGTTTCTGGCTATTATTTTGCAAATAAAGAAGCAAAATATTTTGGTCTAGGAAAAATTACTGATGACCAGGTGACTGACTTTGCAAATAGAAAAGGAATTACAAAAGATAAAGCCAAAAAATGGTTACATCCTAATCTAGCAAACCAGTAGTTATTAAATATTTTTTATACTTATAGCATAAAACATAATGTTAAAAAATTAACATTTCATTAAAAAATAAATCATATTTATATTTTAATTTTGCACGGATGAAAAAAAAGACTGAAAAAAAACCAGACTTAGTGGTGTTTAACGAAGAAACAAAGCAGTATGATGGCGCATTAAAACCATACGGAACATCTGCAAGCTCACCAGTTATTAAGCCTTTGAATACGGCAACTTGGCGTAATGATGGAGTACAGCGTGTTAACAAACAATTTAAATCCAAGTTTGATGAAGTTAGAAAAGAGTATGAAGAATTATTACAAAAATTTGAGTACAACGATTTAGTATATAATTCTAAATTTAGTTTTGAGCCTAATATTGGTCAGGTTTACCATCTGTACAATAATAGAAAAAAAGAATCTTTTTTATCAATTATTTCTCCTAATCAATGTTCTTTTGATTACTTAGGATCCTTCAGATTAAATTCCGAGAAAATGTGGGAAAAATTAGACAGTATTTCAACAATAACGGACATAAAATAAATATTTGTAAATGAAGATTACAGATCACATAACAAAAGCAAACAATAAAGCATTATTTTCTTTTGAAGTTATCCCCCCTAAAAAAGGGAATAGTATTCAGGAATTATATGATAATATTGATCCATTAATGGAATTTAATCCACCTTTTATTGATGTAACAACTTCAAGAGAAGAACATGTTTATGTAGATAATGGTAATGGATTATTAGATCGAAAAATAACAAGATCACGGCCTGGCACGCTGGGAATTTGTGCTGCTATCAAACATAAATTTGATGTAGATACAGTTCCACATGTTTTATGTGGTGGATTTACTAAAGAAGAAACTGAATATCTTTTGGTTGATTGTGATTATTTAGGAATCCAAAATGTAATGGCGTTAAGAGGTGATTCTATGGCTCATCAAAAGTCCTTTCAACCCTCAAAAGGTGGCCACAATTTTGCTACAGAACTAGTTTCTCAAATTAAGGATTTAAATTCTGGTAAATACTTACATGGCGTAATTGAAACTAATTATAATTCTGATTTTTGTATTGGTGTGGCAGGATATCCAGAAAAACACTTTGAATCTCCATCATTGCAAACTGATTTAAAGCATTTGAAAGAAAAAGTAGATGCTGGGGCAGACTATATTGTTACTCAAATGTTTTTTGATAATCAGAAATATTTTGACTTTGTAGAAGCTGCTAAAAAAGCAGGAATAAATGTGCCTATTATCCCGGGCTTAAAACCGATTGCTGTAAAACGTCACCTACAATTATTACCTCAATTTTTTAGTATTGATTTACCTGAGTCATTAATATCAGCCGTAGAATCTTGTAAGACAAATAAAGATGTCCGACAAGTAGGTATAGAATGGGCCATTCAACAATCTAAAGAGCTTTTAGCTGCAGGAGTTCCAGTTTTACATTATTATTCTATGGGAAAATCAGATAATATAAAAAAAATAGCATCTGCTATATTTTAGAAAAATTAATTAAAATTTAAAAATATGAGTTATTTATTTACATCTGAAAGTGTTTCAGAGGGTCATCCAGACAAAGTTTCAGATCAAATTTCTGATGCATTGATTGATAATTTTTTAGCTTTTGACAAGAACAGTAAGGTTGCTTGTGAAACTTTAGTCACTACCGGTCAAGTAATTTTAGCTGGAGAAGTAAAGTCTAACACCTACTTAGATGTTCAGCAAATTGCTAGAGACGTAGTTAATAAAATTGGATACACAAAAAGTGAGTACATGTTTGATGGTAATTCTTGCGGTGTTTTGTCTGCAATTCACGAACAGTCTCCAGATATTAACCAAGGGGTAGTTAGAGCTAACCCTGAAGACCAAGGAGCTGGAGATCAGGGAATGATGTTTGGTTACGCGACTGATGAAACAGAAAACTACATGCCATTGGCTTTAGAGTTGTCACACCAATTATTAATTGAATTGGCTTTACTTCGTAGAGAAAATAAAGATATTAAATATCTTAGACCAGATTCAAAATCTCAGGTTACCATTGAATATTCGGATGATAACGTGCCTC
>Ga0206125_10003952_pt1 | contig 13595 bp, 9 predicted proteins | sample Helgoland_Spring_4_FD_148598 | JGI IMG/M metagenome (GOLD analysis project Ga0206125, IMG submission 148598) | Pelagic subsurface seawater microbial communities from Kabeltonne, Helgoland, North Sea - Helgoland_Spring_Bloom_20160331_1 | ecosystem: Environmental > Aquatic > Marine > Epipelagic ... | reverse complement strand
CTAGATCCATGACATTGGTAGTAGGAAAGCCGGCGGTCCATTTATTCCAGTTTTCGGCCTCATCAAAGCTTACGTATAAACCATCACCGGTGCCTAAAAAGTAAAGATTTGGTTCAATAGGATCCTGTAATACGCAAAGGGCATAACCAATAACATCATTTTTATCAACTATTTGCTCCCAACTTTTCCCAAAATCTTTAGTTCTGTATACCATAGGAGCATCATTAAAGCGACGATAATCATTGGCCACAAGCAATGCTTCTGCAGGGTTATGGTTAGAAGCCCTCATTTGATTGATCCAAGCGCCTGTGGGCATTGGGATATTTTTCGTAATATTTTGCCAATCATCACCTCCATTTAAACTTACATTTACCTGCCCATCATCAGTCCCTATCCATAATAATCCTTTTTGAATAGGAGAGGGCTCGATGACTAATATCGTACAATAATTTTCAGCGCCAGTGGCATCCATAGTCAATCCACCACTTTCCCCTTGTTTTTGATAATCTGGGTTATTTGTGGTTAAATCTTCGGAAATAATATTCCACGTCTGTCCACCATCCGTACTTTTGTGAACAAATTGAGAGCCAAAATAGAGGGTATTTGAATGGAAAGGATCACGATTCATAGCCGCATTCCAGTTAAATCTTAGTTTTTCTTCTCTTTCAGGATGTGTAGGTCTAATACTTTCGTTGTAACCCGTCAAGCGATCGTAAATAACGGCACTTCCTTGCTGTGATGCAGAGATGCCGAAACGACTATTATCTGGATCAGGCAACACATCAAACCCATCTCCAAATGAGATTTCTTGCCAATAACTATTTCTAATACCTTGTACCCGCCAAGTATAGGCAGGACCCGCCCAGGAGCCATTATCTTGCATACCTCCGTAAACATTATAGGGTAAATCATGGTCAACTGCGATATGATAAAATTGGGCAACAGGTATATTTTGTGCAAAATGCCAAGTTTCACCTCTATCTCGGGTTATATTCAGTCCACCATCGTTGCCATCCATCATATAATTGGGATCATCTGGATGAATCCACCAAGCATGGTGATCGGGGTGAACTCCATTGGAAACGCCATAAGCGGGCATCAATTCAGTAAAGGAACGACCACCATCCTTACTCACATTGATATAAGTGAAAATACTGTAAATTCTATTTTCATTTTTAGGATCTACCCGAAGATCACTGTAATAAAAGGGTCGATTACCAATTTCGTCTTTGTCATTTATTAATTTCCATTTAAAACCTCCATCAGTAGACTTATACAAGGCATTTTTTTTAGATTCGATCAATGCATATATAATTTCTGGACTGCTGGGAGCTATAGCGAGCCCTATTCGACCCAAATTTCCTTCAGGGAGTCCATCTTTGTCCGACCTTTGTTCCCAAGTTTTACCTGCATCATGACTGATAAACAAACCTGATCCATCACCTCCAGATCTGAAAAACCAGGGATCTCGATGATGATCCCAAAGGGCGGCGATGAGTTTATTTGGATTGCGAGGATCCATCACTAGGTCAGCTGCACCACTTGACTGATTGGAGAACAAGATCCTTTCCCAATTCATCCCTCCATCTATTGTTTTATACACGCCACGCTCAGGATGCAAACCCCACGGAGAGCCAGTCACTGCAACATACACGACATCTGGATTTTGTGGATGTATAATGATTCTATGAATGTTACGGCTTTTTTCTAAGCCCATTTTAATCCAATGCTTGCCCCCATCCAGACTTTTATAAATACCATCACCTCCATTCAATGAGTTTCTGGGATTACCTTCACCCGTCCCTACCCAAACGACTGATGGATTTGATTGTTGAATGGCGACCGCTCCAATAGATGAGGTCGTTTGTTCATCAAAAATAGCTGCCCAGGTAACGCCGGCTGAAGTGGATTTCCAAAGACCCCCTGAAGCCGTTCCAACATAGATAATTTCTGATTGCGAATGGACAACGTCGATAGAAGTAATCCTCCCGGCCATACCTCCCGGCCCGATACTCCTTGGCTCAATGTTTTCGAATAGATTCATGTCTAGCTTCTGAGAAGCAAGTAAAAAAGGGATCAATAGGATGAAAGAAGTTATAATCTTTTTCATGATTTTAAATTTTATCTAAGTCAAAGTATGGTTAAAGTAGATTACTAAATAAATACTTTTACACAGTAGGGAAAAGAAAATTACAAGCGGAGTAGGAGTGTCAAAAAAACTGATAATATACTAAAGCCATTGGCCGTTATAGAAGAGTGGAAAATACTCGTTCAGCGAAATGCATGGCAGTAGGTTTAAATCTGTTTTTTTCGTTCAGGACTAATCATTATGTGTGCCCTGTGCGTACCTGGGTCCATGATCCAAGGCTCACTTGGAATTGAAGGTTTAGTGGGAAGTCCTGTTGATTCTGGAGTTGCAAATGGAATATAAATGACATACCTGAGGTAGGTATTTTCGATTTCTTGAGTTTGCGGGTTGATGTCTCCGCTCAAAACATATAAAGTGGCTCTTGTCGGCATTTTGAGTATACCAGATTTAGCCTCAGATTCACGAATATCAAAAATGGTCTTAAAATCAATACCTTCAGCTTTTAAAGACCTACCTCTTTCCATAAAAGGCTCTAAATCAGAGTGGTAAGATGATACACTAAAACCATCAGTCTCAGGATTATCAGCCAAACAAATCATATTATTTGTTCCTTTTCTAAGTACTTCCAAAATGCCGTTTTCACGATAGCCCAATACGGTTGACTGTGCTCTAAACTCCTCCGGACTTGCCAACACAGCGGTATTGATTTGCCATTCAATACTTGGATATTGGGCACAAGCGGAAAGCGATAAAAAAGGGATTAGGGCGATCAAAAAATTACTGAAAGATATTTTCATTCTAATATGATTTAAGAATTGTCTCAATAGAAGCCTGTAAAAAAAATCAACCTTCTAAAATAACAAGATAATAATTTTTTTTGCCTTTTTGTACCAGAATATATTTATTATCTAAGAGTAAAAAATCAACCGGAGCATCTGGTGTAAGTATCTTTTGCTTGTTTATACTTACCCCGCCACCTTGAATCAACCTTCGGGCTTCTCCTTTTGATGCAAAAATAAGGCCTTCGGTTGCCTCAGTTAGCAGTTCGGTTACTGATGGCAATGATTCATAAACGTTTCTAGAAATTTTGACTTTTGGAACGCCTTCGAGTACTTGTAGCAACCATTCTTCTTCAAGGGTTGATAAATCCTCTTTCGTCGATTTTCCAAATAAAATCTGAGAGGCTTTTTTTGCCATCTCTAAGTCTGACTTTGAATGAACACGTGCCGTTATTTCTTCGGCTAAACTATTTTGAAGAAGTCTTAAATGCTTATTTTCTTGATGTTGATGGATCAGTGTCTCTATTTCCTCTTTTGACTTTAGACTGAAAATCTTGATATAGGTCACCACATCCTCATCTGAAGAGTTCATCCAATATTGATAAAATTTATAAGGGCTTGTTTTCTTTGGATCTAGCCAAATATTTCCGCCTTCTGATTTTCCAAATTTAGTACCATCTGCTTTAGTGATCAGGGGAGTGGTGATGGCAAAGGCCTCACCTTGACCTTTCCGTCGGATAAGCTCTGTTCCGGTCACAATATTTCCCCATTGATCAGAACCACCTAATTGAAGTTTTATATTTTTATTCTTCCACAACCAATAAAAATCATATCCTTGAACCAATTGATAGCAAAACTCTGTAAAAGACATTCCAATGTCTAATCTACTTTTGACAGAATCTTTAGCCAACATATAATTGATTGAAATATGTTTCCCTACCTCCCTAATAAAGTCAAGAAATTCAAATCCTTTGAACCAATCCTGATTGTTCACTACTTCTGCACCATTCACGCCATCAAAGGCCAAAAATTTCTTGAGTTGGGTAGTAACTCCATGGATGTTTTGTTTGATGGTTGCCTCACCCAGTAAATTTCTCTCCGCAGATTTTCCTGAGGGATCACCTACCATACCCGTGGCGCCACCTACTAATGCAAAGGGTTTGTGACCACATCTTTGAAGATGAACTAAACTCATGATTTGAACAAGATTGCCTATGTGTAACGAATCTGCTGTTGGATCGAAACCAATATAGGCGCTGGTCATTTCTTTCTTGAGTTGGGCTTCAACGTTGGGCATTTTATCATGTACCATACCCCTCCAGGTCAATTCGGCTAAAAAGTCAGTCATTTTCATTATTTAGAACGTAAAAATAAGCGCTCCTATTTAATAAAAGACAAGGGAGAGAAGTAATTATTATAATAAATAGTTCAATAATTAGATAAATTCTCTTTTACGGATGGTTGTATTATTGAATCTTATCAATATTTTTGGAAGATGGCTGAATATGGCGAAATAATTAAAGATTTTAAGTCAAAGAAATTAGCGCCTATTTATTTCTTGCATGGAGAAGAATCTTTTTTCATCAATAATATTGTAGCTCTTTTTGAAAATGAATTATTAGATGAGAGTCAAAAAAGTTTCAATCAATACATACTTTACGGTAAAGAAATTGATATTCCTCAAATTATAACTACCGCAAGAAAATTTCCTATGATGGGCGATCAACAGCTTATTGTAGTCAAAGAAGCTCAAGATATTAAAGATTTGAAAAAAACTCAGAGTATTGAAGCGCTGCTTCATTATTTGAAGACACCCGTGCCCTCGACTATTTTAGTTTTTGCCTACCAACACAAACCTTTAGACAAGAGGAGCAAGCTGGCCAAAGTACTCACTAAGACATCCATCATGATGGAGTCGAAAAAAATATATGATAACCAAATTGGTCCGTGGATTCAGAGTTATCTAAAGAGCAAATTGCTTACAATGAATCAAAAAGGGGTCATGATGTTGTCAGAAAATATTGGTAATAACCTTCAGAGATTGTCTAGTGAAATAGATAAACTGGCCCTAAATTTATCTAAGGGTCAACAGATAGACGAGCAACACATTCAAAATTATGTAGGTATTAATAGAGATTATAATATTTTTGAACTTCAGAAAGCGCTTTCCTATGAGGATTTTTCTAAGGCCTTTAAAATTATTGAATACTTTACTTTAAATCTAACGAAGAACCCATTTGTATTAACGATTGCTCAGTTATTTGCCTACTTCAATAAACTTCTAATCATCCATCAGTCAACAACAAAAGAAAACCATCATATTGCATCTTTAATAGGGGTTAATCCTTATTTCGTAGGTGAATATTTGAATGCAAGTAAACGGTATAGTTTACCGACTGTATTGAGAAATATTACATTAGTCCAGGATACAGATTTAAAATTTAAGGGGATTAAACCTTTTGCTTGTCCCAAAGGAAAGGAAGCCGCTCTGTTAAAAGAATTGATTTTTAGATTGATGCATTAGAAGCAGTTTCAATGACTTAGTTTTGTATGAATAATGAGTAAGCCTATCAAGAACGCATTTACATCTTTCATAATTATCTTTGGATTCCAATTGTACGGTCAAAGTCCAATTCAAGATCGCGCGGACGATCCTGCTTATCTTCAATCTATTTCATACTACAAATCGGGACGTTATCAGGCGGCTTCAAATGGATTTAATCAGTATTTAAAAACAGGAAAGACCAGCTCTTTTTTAGTAGGGTCACATTTTTATTTGGCACAGATAGAACTAGAGATCAATCAAAATGTTCAGCCAATGATTCAATTTATTAACCTTCACAGGGTTGCGCCTTTTTATGTTAAGGCCTTAATTGCTTTAGGTAATTATTATTTTCATTTGAAAGAATACAAGCATGCGGTCCCTTATTTTTACCGCATTCGGTCCACAAATTTATTAGAATCCATTTATGTTAATATAAGATTTAAGTTGGCCTATAGTCTCTATATGAATCAATTTTATGATGAAGCACTTCCCTTGTTTAATGAAATAACTTATTACCACCAAGAAGAAAAGTACAATGCCCATTATTACGCAGGTGTGATATATTTCAATAATGAAGATTTTGACAATGCATTGGAGCAGTTGCTATCCGCTCAAAAAGTACCTGAAATGTATAAATTAACAGCCCCCTTCATCGCTAAAATTTATTTAAATCAAAAGCAATATACAGATGTAATTACCTATGCTGATACGCATCTTAGCGGAACAGAGGGTATTAATTTAGAAGGTAAGATCATATTAAATAGACTAGCTGCTGAAGCATCGTTTGCTCAATTAAATTATGCGAAGGCCATTCAATATTATACCGAAGTACTCCTTTTAAGTAAATCAAAAGGGGATGTAGCCTTGTTCTTTAATTTCGGATACTCGTTAGAGCAAGCTGGAAAAATGGTTGCGGCAGCAGATCAATATAAAATTGCAGCTTTAGTAGAAGATGCATTGGGCCAACTTGCAGCCTTTCGACTGGGGCAAATTTATATTCAATTAAACCAATTCAATACTGCGATCAATGCCTTTCAAATTGTTTTGGAAAATGATTTCAGTTCAGAACTAAAAAATCAATCTTATTTTTTGATTGCAAAATCTTGGTTTCAACTCAATAATTTCGAAGCCACTATTGATATTTTAGAAATTTTTTTAAATGGATATCCCAATGATGAAAATAGGGCTGAAGCAGCCCAAATTTTGGCTGATGCCTATTTATATACTTCAAATTATAAGGCTGCAATCGATCATCTACAAGCTACCCAACTTAAAACTTGGTCACTTAAAAGGACCTATCAAATGGTTACTTTAAAATACGCTCAAATTTTATTCAATGATCAGCTTTATGAGGATGCAGAATATTGGCTTTCAAAGTCACTAGGGAATGCGCTGGATTCGAAATATCAATTAGAGGCCAATTTATTGATGGCTGAATGTCTCTCTGCACAGAATAAATATGACCTAAGCGAAAGCTATTTTGAACGCATAATTAAGGCAAAAGAAGTAAGTATGGAGCAGAAAAGAAAGGCCTATTATGGTTTAGGATATACTCAATACAATGGGGAGCAGTATGAAATTGCCTATCAAAACTTTTCTTTGTTTATGAACTTGAGCACTTCAAAAAATCATAATTACATGAATGATGCAGTTCTAAGAGCAGCCGATTGTTTGTTTATCTTAAAACGGTTTGATGAGGCTATTTTGATGTATCAAAAAAATAATGTAAAAGCCGAACAAGAATATGCTAGTTATCAAATAGCCAATATCTATTATTTGAAAAATGAGTTAGAAACAGCCCAAAAAATGTTTGAAAATTTTATTGATATTTATCCAAACTCGTTTCTTGCTGATAACGCAATCTTTCAGCTTGGAGAAATTCTGATTGACTTAGAGAAATTTGAGTTGGCTATTGCTAATTTCAATTATTTTATTGAGCGTTATGATAAAAGTGTATTGCTTCCCAAAGTATATGAGGGAAGAGCCGTCGCCTTCACAAATAAAAATCAATGGGCTGAAGCTGCTAAAGATTATTATATTATTTTGGACAACTATCTGAGTCACCCAATAGCAAACGAAGCTATCTTAGGTCTTCAGAATATCCGTAATAAAGGTTATCAAGTTGATGATTTTGAGGGATATATGGTCAAGCTAAGAACACTTGATCCTAATAACGCGAGCTTAGAATTCATTTCGTTTGAGCAATTAAAAAATGACTATTTCAACCAAGATTATGCGCAGTTGATACAAGGTATAACTTCTTTCAGAAGTATCTATCCAAATACGTTGCGCAACTATGATTTGTATTATTTCATGGGAGATGCCTATTATGAGCTCGGGGAGTGGGAGAATGGAATTGCTCAATTTGAACCGATCATTTCACAACAAGGAGTTTACCTCGGTAGAGCCCTCACCAAATCAGCTAAGGCATATATGAGTCTAAAAAAATATGACCAAGCCATAGATTTATTTATTTTGTTGAATGAAAACGCCAGTAGTGAACGAGAACGAGATCAAGCGCAGGAAGGTTTGATGATGGCCTATTATGCTGCTAGTGATTTCGAAAAGTCATTTCTGATAGCACAGGAAATAAGTGAAAATAATAGTTTATCGGAGTCTAAAAGGAATTTAGGTGCGCTGTTTTTATTGAGGATTTCAATGAATAGGCTAGAGTATGACAAAGCTTCGTTGCTCGCAGAGTCATTAATAGAAAGTGCGGATAATCAAACAGCTGCCGAGGCAGCTTTCCTAATAGCCCAAATACGATACAAACAAGATGACTTCGCGGCCTCAATAGAACAATGCATCATACTATTGGGAAAATATGGTCTTTATGAGCAATGGACTGATAAAACTTATTTGTTATTGGTCAATAATTACATGGCTTCAGGAGAATTACTTCAAGCAAAAGCTACTTTAAATTCCATATTGGATAATACAGAGAATGACACACTTAAAACTAAAGCAGTGAATCTACTCGAAAACATAACTCAGCTAGAAAAAAGAGTACTTACGGAAGAAAACGATTCGATAGATGGTTAAAAATTTACTTAAGCTCTACTTGTTTTTTCTGCCTTTGCTTTCTTTCGGTCAAAGTATTCAAGAAATAGAGTCTGCGGAGTTCATTGTTGAAAAAGATAAGGAGTTAAAACTACCCAAGAGGCAAAGGTTATTTCAACGTGTTAAGTCCAGTCCAACTTCGGCATCTTTTGATTCATTAACTTTTGATTTAAGAGAGATTTCCTTTGAAATCCGATCTTATGATCCGAATCTGAAAGTAGCACAGCTTGAAGATCCTGCTCAAGAAAAGTATTATGATCATTTAATTAAATTAGGTTATGGCTCGTATAATACCCCTGGGATATCATATGAATACAGTACTCATCGCTTAACCTCTCCTAACTACGGAATGAATATTGGGCTGAAAGAACATCAAAAAGGCCCTGTTCAAGCAAATTATAGTAGTGAAAGCACTTCTGAAGTACAGCTTTGGCATCGAGCCAATTTGAGCAAAGGAACCTTGTCATCTTCACTCGACTATGGATATGATAAATTTTATAATTTTGGGATGTTTGATGAGTTGAGTGCCTTTTCTAGTGTTTCAGATACAGCAGATCATTATCTAAGAAGACAACATTGTTTTAATTTATTTTTTGACTATCTAATAAATATTAAAGGTAAAAATTCGATTCACGTAGTGCCAGAATGGCATTATACCGGACAACAAGGGTTGAGTAAAACAGATAATGTATCGAGTTATTATTCCGGTGGAGAAGAAAACGATTTAATTTTAAATTTCAATGTAGAAGTACTGAAAAAGAGATCTTGGTTGTTTGATTTTGATTTATTTACGGCTTTGACCCAATTCACTAATTTACGAACTGAAAATAATCAGCGAATATGGGCTTATGGAATCCCAAAAATTACTTTAACCTTTAATGATTGGTCTATGTCTGCCGGATTTAAAATAGGTTTTTATGATGACGCTTCAGAAGGTGGCTCTGGATTTTTATTACCTGATCTGGCAGCATCTTATACATTTGGAAATCATATTTCTGTCTACGGAGAAGTAAAGGGTGATGTTAAAAGGAATGATTTTAAAAGTGTAGTCAGTCTTAATAGGCATGTATCTGATAGTATCTTCTTAAAGACGAGTATTGAGAAATTAGGTTTGAAACTAGGTGTATCTGGAGGGCTTTTACCACGTATGACCTATGATGTTAACCTATCGATAAAATCAATAGACGATCAGCTATATTTTACGAATAATAAAATTAATCCTGCTTATTTTGACGCTGTGTATGATATGGGGAATAGTTCTCGTTTTGATATTGAAAGTTTTCTGAATTTTGATGCAACAAATCAGCTATCATGGTTTGCCTTAATGAAGTATACTGATATTAAAACCAATACCCTTCGAAAGCCTTGGCATACTCCGTCAAACTCGTTTCAAATGGGAGCTAACGTCAAACTTAAGAATGATAGATTAATTTTCTCTCCCTACTTAATAAATTTATCTAATATAAAGGCCTTATCAGTAGATGAGGAGATCATTGATTTACCAAGTGTCATAGATTTTGGTATGGATATTGACGTAACTATTAATGAAAAAATAGGAATGTTTTTAAAAATGAGGAACCTTTTAGGTAAAGAGAATCAAATTTACAATTATTATAATTCAAGAGAATTTGATATTTATGGGGGAATCAGTGTGCGTTTTTAATTGTAAATATATATTTTGCATGTAGAATAAAGTCTTGGTGCTTTTTTTTGATCTGCTGCTTACAAAATTATTATGGTGACGACAAGTAATCTAGAAGAAAATGAGGGAAATGGTTTTAAAGAACAATTTGACGAAGGAGAGGATTATGGTCTACCCCAATTAGATTTTTCGCCATTAGACCCACTTGAATTTAATGAGATAGGTATCAAAACAACTTCTTCAGGGACGTCAATAGATGATAAAACGCAAACGATCGCAGACGTCAATGAATCCAAGTATCCTCCCTTGGGCAAGATTGAAGAAACATCGGCTTACATTCATCAAGCAGATGGAAAGCAAAAGTTAAAATTTATCTTTGTGGTCGTATTAGGTATATTATTTGCCTCTGTTATCGGTATTATTTTCTTGAGCATGGCTGAGGACCCCAAATCGATCATTAATTCTGAAATTAAAAAAGAGGTAAAAAAGGAAATAATACCTGAACCCGTTATTGAACCTGTGTTATTGAACCTGTCATTGAACCTGTCATTGAACCTGTCATTGAAGAAGTCATTGAACCTGAAGTCAAGACAGATCCCCCTGAATTGAAATCTGCATCAAGAGCAATTGGAACAATATCCGAAATAAGTCAGCCATTGAATAAATATTATTTAATTGTGGGTAGCTTTTTAGACAATGACTTGGCCTTCGATTATGCTGAAAAATTGATTTTATCTGGGTCAAATATTATGATCATCCCACCTTTTAGCACGAGTAAATTTACAAGGGTAGCTCTCCTTGAATATGAAACCTTTGACAAAGCGAAGATTGGACTGGATAATTACAAAGATGAATTCGATGAGCAGTTATGGGTATTAAAATATTGATCATAAAGCATTCAATTATCCTGTAATACTGAATAATATTTTACTGTTTTTCAAGTTGCATAATAAATATAATTTCAATTTTTTCTATCTCAAGAATGTTCTTATCGAATCATAGGCTAAACAAATTCTGATTTATGACCGTCTTATCCTTATTACTTCAAATAGATGAAATATTGCCCGTTGATGAAGGATCACTGAGTTTATTGGTTTTATTGACCAAAGGGGGCTATATGATGATTCCACTTATTATTCTCTGGATCACCGCTATATATATATTCATTGAAAGAATTTTAGTCCTGAAACACGCATCAAAAACCCCCGAAAATTTTCAAAATGATATCAGAGAAAAAGTTCAAGTGGGCGCTATTAATGAGGCTAAATTAGTATGTAGCAAAGTAGATACACCCGTTGCAAGAATGGTTGAAAAAGGCATTGCAAGAATAGGGGCAAATATGTCAAATATAGAAGCATCTATTGAAAATATTGGTAAAATTGAACTCAATAAACTTGAGAAAAATTTATCTCTGCTCGCTACTATTGCAGGAGCAGCCCCAATGATTGGTTTTCTAGGTACGGTAACGGGAATGATTCAAGCGTTCATCTCGATTGCGCAGGAAGAGGGTGCAGTAAGTCCAAAATTATTGTCTAGCGGTATTTATGAGGCTATGATCACAACTTCAGTAGGGTTATTCGTAGGTATTATTGCTTATCTCGGATATAACTACCTCGTCACAAGGGTACAAAAATTAGTTCATAACATGGAATTTATATCGATAGATTTTATTGAGTTGCTACAAGAGCCAAAAAAATGAATATTAATTCAAAATATAAAGTAGATGCGACTTTTAGTATGTCGTCAATGACAGATATTGTTTTTTTATTATTGATTTTTTTCATGCTGACTTCTTCGTTCATTACCCCCTCAGGACTCCCAGTTAATCTACCTACTTCCAAATCTTCTGCGATTGTTATGCAAAAAGTAAGCGTTACCATTACTAAAGAATTGGGATACTATGTAGATGAACAGCTTATTTCTAAAGATCAACTAGAGGGGATTTTGAGAAATTCCTTTAATGGGGAAGAAGGTTCGGTAGTGCTACATTGTGATAAAACAGTGCCGGTTGAAGACCTGGTATATGTTGCCTCGATTGCCACTATGCTTGAAGCTAAAGTTTCCATTGCTACGAAACCCAACTTGTGAAAAAAGAGTCGAATAGAATTGAAAAAAAAAGTGCGTTAATTACCTTAATACTACAAATTGTATTAGTGTGTGGACTCTTTTTTGCCGTTGCATGGAAGGAACCTAATCCTCCCATCGCTCAGTACGGTATTGAACTGGGTTTTGAAATGTTTACAGGTACTGAAGAAGCGAGTCCAAATCAAACAAATGACTCACCAACGGAGAATACTCAGATTATTCAAGAAGAAACAAGTAATGGTGAAATCGCCCCCAATGAAGTAACTGAATCACAGGAAATTTTGGAATCAACTGGTGAGTCACAGGGTGATATCAAAGACCAAGAGGTAGAAGCAGATCAAATAATAGCATCTTCACAAATAGATGCGTTGACAGATGATGAAACAGTAGCTATTTCAGATGAATCTGAGCAAATTATGGAAGATGTGGAATCTACTGATAAAAAAGAAAAGCAAACTGAACCGAAAGATAATGAGGCTAAAAAAATGATAAATATGGATGGAGAAGATCTTCAAAATGTATCTTTGAATGATTCTGATTCTGAATTGCAAGGTAAAATGGAGCAAACTGACTCTGAGACAGGATCAGACAATAAAATCAATAAAATCGACGAAAGAGCCTTATATAAGACAAATATTGGGTCTAAACAAGGAGCGAATGAAGGTCCAGAATTACAAATCTCAGGATGGGAGTGGGGCGCACAAAAACCAAGGCCTAAGGATACCTCTGATGAAATTGTAGGGAAAGTCATCTGTAACATAAGAGTCGACTCAGATGGTTATATTTCTGCACAATTAGACAGCTATACGACGCCACCCTCGGTAGCAATTGCCTATAAAAATTCACTTGATGGTTTGCAGTTGGAAATCAAGGATGACGGCGTGACTTTGGGATCGATAGGTAAAGTTGTCTTTATCTTAAAACCGAAGTTAGATTGAAGTATCAAGAATGTCTAGACTTTCTTTATTTGCAATTATCGAGTTATCAACAATCTGGTAGGCGAGCCTTTAAAGAAAACCTTGATAATACCGTTGCTTTATTAAACGTTTTAGATCATCCAGAGCATAAAATAAAATGTGTTCATATTGCTGGGACGAATGGAAAAGGTACGAGTGCGCATGCGATTGCAGCCGTACTTCAGGCCAGTGATTATAAGGTGGGCCTGTATACTTCTCCCCATTTAAAATCCTTTCGAGAAAGAATCAAAATTAATGGTCATCAAATTGATCAAAACTCAATTAGAAATTTTGTTAAAAAGCATAAAGATATGATTAAGGTTATATCTCCTTCCTTTTTTGAAATGACTGTAGCTATGGCTTTTGATTATTTTGCTACGCAAAAGGTAGATATTGCTATTGTTGAAACCGGACTAGGCGGAAGATTAGATAGTACCAA
>Ga0206125_10003950_pt1 | contig 13602 bp, 10 predicted proteins | sample Helgoland_Spring_4_FD_148598 | JGI IMG/M metagenome (GOLD analysis project Ga0206125, IMG submission 148598) | Pelagic subsurface seawater microbial communities from Kabeltonne, Helgoland, North Sea - Helgoland_Spring_Bloom_20160331_1 | ecosystem: Environmental > Aquatic > Marine > Epipelagic ... | reverse complement strand
GGAAAGCTTTGATGGCCTCGATATAGCGATTTTCAGTGCTGGTGGCGACCAGACCCTGCAATTTGCTGACGAAGCGGTCAAGCGCGGCTGTATCGTCGTGGATAACAGCTCGGCGTTTCGCCAAGACCCGAAGGTGCCACTCGTCATTCCGGAAATCAATCCGGATGCAGTGGATAACCATCAAGGCATCCTTGCGAATCCGAATTGTTCGACCGCGATCTCGCTCATGGGGCTGTATCCGTTGCATCAGGCATTTGGACTGAAGTCTTTCATCGCCTCCACTTACCAAGCCGTTTCCGGTAGCGGTGCGGGCGGTTTGATCGAACTCGACCACCAAGCACGTGCGTGGGCCAAAGATGAGCCGCTGGTTAAGAAAGTGTATCCGCACCAGATCGCGTTCAATCTGCTGCCGCATGTGGATGCCTTCCTTGAGGACGGCTACACCAAGGAAGAGATGAAGATGCTTAACGAGGGCAAAAAAATTCTTGGTCTCGACGAGTTACGCGTCACTTGCACCTGTGTGCGTGTGCCGGTCTTCCGTGCGCACTCGATTTCGATCAGTGCCGAATTTGAAAGGCCTGTCAGCGTCGCAGCTGCGCAGGCTGCGATCGAAGCGTTCGAAGGTGTCGAACTCGTAGATGATCCCGCAAACTTGAAATATCCCATGCCGATCGATTACTCTGAAGTCGTCCCTTGTGGCGTCGGTCGCATCCGTAAGGACCAGGTGTTCGAAAACGGTTTGGCACTCTGGGTCACCGGAGATCAGCTCTGGAAGGGCGCAGCGCTCAATGCGATTCAGATCGCCGAGTTGTTGCACCAAAAAGGCAAGATCGGGTAACGTATTCTGGTATTCTTTTTACAAACGGGTGAATCTTAACAGGTTCATCCGTTTTTTTAGGAAACAGTGACGATTTTCTAACTAAATGAACTTTTAAGGACGACGCGGATCACTCCGTCGGCTTTAACTTAATTGTTGAGATCGCAATTTCTCCGGAGCCTTGTCGGCTATTGCAGTGTAGCTTTAATTCGATTTCTCCTGAGGGGAGTGAGATCGAACCGGCCGCAAGGGTTTTCCAACTTTGTTTGCCGCCTGTTGTTTTCAATGTGAGTGGCACCTTTATCTTGCCGACCGAAAGGACGAATTCATTGCCAGCTTCCAGTTGATTAATGGCGGCTTCAATTTCGATCGAATAGGTCGATGCAGTGTCTACTCGAAGCGGATATGTGGCGACTCCTGCTTTCTTCCAATTGTTTAATTGGGAGCGTTTATTGATCGTGTGATCATTATATTTAACACCATTCTGGGTGGTTGAGTCGGATGGCTCCAAAGTGAACGAGCCATTCGGCGAGGGATTGATGCGATAGGCGCTAACTTTAGGTGCCTGGTCGGTATTGATTACGATGACAGACGCGGCAGTATGCACAGGTTCTTTAGGTAATCCACTGAGGAGGATTCCTGCTGTGGTCTCTTTGAATTTAATCGGCTGATTATTGATTCCATCAAGTAGATAGCTGCTCGACGGTGTCGATTTGAGGCCAGGGATCAGCAGTTTTCCGTTTCTGGGCCAGTCGAACACATGTAAATAGAGCCGATGCGTGTCATCGGGCATTTGTTTAGAGGTGGCACGGCCCCAGGGGAGTTTGGTGAACGGCCCCGCTTGGGTGCCGTAGATCGATTCGCCGTTAACTTGCATCCATTCGCCAATATCTTGAAAGCGCTCAATTGATTGGGGGTCAATAGAGCCATCCGGAAGCGGCCCGATATTGAGTAGATAGTTGCCGCCTTTACTGACCGCATCGATCAAGCGGCAAATCAAATCGTTTGAAGATTTATAGTTGGTCGCATATTTGCTCCAGCCCCAGGTGATGTTCAAAGTATCGCAGGTTTCCCAGTCAACTCCAGGAATACCAGTTGCCGGAATGTGTTGTTCAGGGGTAGAGAAATCGCCGAACCAGTAATCGCCTGTGCTGTTTTGCATTTTTTTATGACTCCACAGCCGATTATTAATCAGCGTATTCGGCTGATTTTTACGAACCAAGCTGACGAGTTCTTTGGCCTTCCAGTCGTTGCCTTCGAAAGTCCCGCGCGAGTAATCCAGCCACAGTATATCGACGGCACCGTAGCGCCCATCGGTAACCTCATTGACCTGTGCATGGAGATAATCTAGATAGCGGGGTAGCTTGCGATCTGCCATGCTCAGTCCTGCCACATTGATCGTGCCCTCACCAGCTGGGGCATCAGGATGGTGCCAATCCCAGAGCGAATGATAGACACCCAAACGCAAACCTTCGCTCCGAATGGCTGCGGTGATCTCTTTGTGTAAATCTCGCCCAGTCACGTCCTTTGCATCGAATTCGGTTTGTGCTGAATCGTGCAGTGCGAAACCTTCATGATGCTTGTTAGTGAAGACGACATATTTGGCCCCAGCCTGTTTTGCTAACTGCGCCCATTGTTTAGCAAAATCCACTGAGGGTTTAAACTTTGGCAACATGGTTGCCTGATAAACGTCTGCAGGCACAGCGGCCTTTTTTTGGATCCACTCTGCACCACTGGTAAAGGTTTTCTCGCCCCATTCGCCTTCTGCCGATGAATAGAGGCCCCAGTGCACAAACATGCCAAAGCGGCTTTCTTTCCACCAAGCCATGCGAGCTTCACGATCTGTTGCTGATTCAGTATCGATGATTAAATTCGAAGTATCTTCTTCAGCGCAGCATATGGATGATCCATTAAATGCAAACAGCATGCTAACCATAGCTATCGCGGAAGCGGTTGATTTGATCATTTTATTGGAAGGTGTCTGTTGGCGCGGAGACCGCTGTGTGTTGTTTGAGGGCATTTTAGATGTCGATTTTTTGGGGATGTTTACAGGACTTCAAACGCCCGATTTGCTGCGATGTAGAGTGGGTGCTTGGGTGTTTGATTGGCGTTCTTACCTAAGCAAGAAATGTTCAGATTTGGTAGTTCGCGGAAAGGCTCTAACAATGTCAAGATGGCGTTTTGTCGAGCCTTGTGCAGGCCGTGGTTGCCCCAGCCGCCGACGATGTCCAAGTGCCCATTGTTGAGTGCGTAGGCTTCGGTGATCGCAGCTTGAATCTGCGCGTCATTCTCAGAGCCGACAGGGTCTTCGACTGCCATCATATCGTTCGGGTCGGTGGCGCGGTAGGCGAAGATGTTAAGCATCAAGAACTCGTTGGCATCGAGCCGTCCGCAGAAGGATTTGATCCGCGTGAGGGTCGGGTCGAGCTGATTTTCGTTGGCGGTGGATGGATTGAGGCAAATGAAGAGCGCACGGCGACGCTCAAATAGCTCATCCCAGCGATGCAGCAGGGTGTAGCGATAAGTGCGACAGCTGGAGAACGTGCAATCGTTTTGCATCGCATTTGAGTCACTTCAGCTTGCCGAGCTGTAGCGTGCTGCTGTTGCGCATAGTGTGACCCGTTTAAATTTTATTTGACTGCCTTGGCGGTGATGCCCGGCCAGTCATCCGTGCGGAATGGCGTGACCGGTAAGCCGTTGCGATCATAGAGATTTGCCTTTGGGTTGTTGGCCCAGGCATAGCGTACCGCGACTGGGTTCGATATATTCGCGTTGGAAACGTGCACTTTATTCTTACCGATGATTTTGGCATCGGCCTGGACGAAGACCTTGTCTGCGCCAGCAATCGTAAAACCAATCGGCTGTTTGATGTCGAAGGAGCAAAGCCCTTGGGCACTGACATGAGCGAAGCTGAGAACGATGGCGCTGTCCTTAACCTGCATGGATGCGTAACGTGGACTTTGTGCGGCGATCTGGTAGCCGTAATCGTTGGCGAGTGCGAGCCGGACCAGGCGATTGGCGACAGTGGTTTTGTCGCGTGGGTGGATGTCGCGTCCTTCGCCGGCATCAATGATCACAGCTTGCCCGGTATTGGGTAGGGCGAGCGTCATTGTTTGTGCTTCACGCAGTTCGGCCCAGGCACTGTCGCTTGGCTCGGAGGCTTCTGCCAGGTAGTCGGCGAGTTGCACCCAGTAGAACGGAAAGTCGCCTTGCTGCCAGAGGTCGCGCCACGTACTAATCATTAGCGGGAAGAGGTCACGGTATTGGGTGGCGCGGCCAGCGTTGGACTCGCCTTGATACCAAATGACGCCTCGCATGCCGTATCCAATGGTGGGATTCAATACGCCGTTAAACAGGTTGGCTGGACGATGTTGGCCAGCGCGAAAATCTCTGGGAGAACGCTTTGCCCTGCCTGGTTTACCAGCTTCTAGCCAAGCTTTATATTCGGCAAGCTTGGCCGCGTGCATCTCGTCGGTATAAGCGGCGACTTTTGTATCCCACGAGTTGAGGAGTGCAGCGTAGCCGCCGTCTGCTTCCAGCGCATTGCGCGGCACCCATGCTTCGGCAGCTGAGCCGCCCCACGCATTGTCAATCAGGCCGACTGGTACGCCGAGTGCGCTGTGGATGCGACTGCCGAAAAGATAGCCGACTGCCGAAAAGTTACCGACAGACTCCGGTGAGCATACGCTCCATGCGCCGTTGAAGTTGTCTTGTGGCTCTTGTGTGCCGACTTGCGGCACGGAAATGAGACGGATTTGCGGGTGGTTGGCGGATGCGATCTCCACAGCTCCATTGTAGGTATTAGTGAGTGGCCACTGCATGTTGGATTGCCCCGAGCAAATCCAGACTTCGCCCACCAGCACATCTGCAATTGAGACCTGATTTTTGCGACCTGACACTTGCAGCAGCTGTGGTTGATCATTTGCCTCCATTGGATCCAAGTTAACACGCCAGAGTCCATGTTTGTTGGTCGTCGTTTGATGCGATTGACCGCCTATCGATACGGTGACTTGCTCGCCGGCGTCGGCTTTGCCCCATACGGGATTCGCTTGTTCGCGTTGGAGCACCATGTGATCACCAAAAATATTAGAGAGCGTCACATCGGCTTTCAGCGCCGAGCTACCGAGTGCGAGGATGGATGCGAGGAGTAGGGGCGTTTTTAATAGCTGCATGTGGGCAGATAAAAGCCGACTGCAGTTGTTGGGAAGATTAAAAACGGGAGTGAGTTCGATTTAGCGCAAGGGCATGGCATAAAGCCAGTCCCTACAGTTTTTTCGTAGCGAGCGGGTTTACCCCGCAATCTTCAATGCTATTGGCGAACCGCGCGTCTGATTGCGACTAACTTCTCACACTCACTTCTACTTGCCTTAGGCCCTGTCAGTCGCCGAGTGCGCGGTAGCACTTGAGCACAATTTGTCGAATCGACTCGGGTTCGATGCCCCAGCGTATGTCGCAACCTACCAATCGAAGAAGTGCTCGATGACTGTAATCGCAGTCATTGCGTTAAAAATCAAACCCGATAACGCACCAAACAATACCGCTGGCCAGAGCTTACGTTGCTCAGGAATCTTAAAAACCCAGCAATAGCAGAATCCAAACAACAGGCATGTCAAGACACTCGGCAGTGTAGTTACACACAGGAAGACTAACTCGAGAATGTCAGGCGGACTTGTTCTGAGCTGAGATTGGGGCAGGGATGAATAATTGAACAAAGCAACCAACCAAATAACAACCACGGTGAAAGCAACCGCGAGACTGGTAATATACGAGTAGGTGAAAACTCGCTTGAGATTCAGCGCTGTTCGAGATTGCTTTTCTTTTTCCATCGTTTCGTGCCTAAATTTTATTCAGCCTGTTGATCTTGATGTTAAAGTAGAGAGGTGTGAACAGGAATGTCCAAAGCCCATGAAACCATTCTTTATCGGCCTTGCTGGCTGAAAGAATGACATTCATTCGATTTCGTGCCTTAAATCCCCAAACGATCCAAGTCACACTACAGACGACGTCAACAAGGGCGCTCAATACTGCAATTGGATGTGTTTCTTCCACGAAAAGATACGGAAACAATAGCGCTAATGAAAGGTAGTTAATTACAATGATGAAAGTCACGAATGAGTCAGAGATTCTTTGATCTGCTTCGCAATGTTCATTGATAACCGCCGTTTTTGTTTTGATATAGTGCGCTAGGTAAACTCCGTAGGTTATTAAAGCTAGGCCAAAAAGTTTCCAAGTGCTGCCGTATTTTAGTTCAGGGATAATTTTGTTGTCCATATTTTTTGGTTGAAGGTTAAGGCTCTGGCGCGGTCAGTCACGGAGTGCGCGGTAGCGCGTGAGCACTTTTTGCAGAATTGACTCGGGGTCGATGCCGACGCGCTTGCGCAGGGCGGCCACGGAGTTGCCGTGTTCGACAAATACATCGGGCCAGCCGATACGCTCGACGGGGCGTAGGCAGTGGCCGTCTTGCAGTGCTTCCATGATCGCGCTGCCGAAGCCGCCGCTGATGACGTTGTCTTCCATCGTGACGATTAGTTGACAGTGTTGCGCGGATGACAGGAGTAGCTCGGTGTCGAGTGGTTTGACGAAGCGTGCATTGACCACGCCGGCTTGAATGCCGTTTGCGTGAAGCTGTTGCGCGAGTTGCTCTGCATCGGCGATCATCGAGCCGATTGCCCAGATCTCGATTTCACCTTGTTCTTGTAGGCGTTCGGCTTTGCCGATTTCGAGGGCTTCGGGCATCTCTTTGATCGGTGTGCCAATCGCTTCGCCGCGTGGGTAGCGCACAAAGCTCGGGCCTTGATAAGCGATGCCGGTGGCCATCATATCGGCAAGCTCGTCTTCGTTCGAGGGCGCCATGACGACTACACCTGGAATGTTACGCAAATAAGCGAGGTCAAATAGGCCGTGGTGCGTGGCGCCGTCGTTGGGCGAGAGCCCCGCGCGGTCCATACAGAACATCACTGGTAGGTTTTGCAGGGCAACGTCGTGGATGAGCTGGTCGAAGGCGCGCTGCAAAAAGGTCGAGTAGATCGCGCAAACTGGATGAAATCCGGAGGTGGCCATGCCGGCTGCAGAGAGCACCGCGTGCTCTTCGGCGATACCGACATCGATGAATTGATCCGGTAGTTCTTGCTCTAGAATATTGAGCCCAGTGCCGGCTGGCATCGCTGCGGTGATGCCGACGATGCTTTTATCGATCTTGGCGAGTTTGACCAGAGTTCGGCCCATTACGTCTTGATATTTCGGGGCAGTACCGGCGGCCGATGGTGCGCCTTTGCCAGTCTTGACGTCAAAGGGGCTTGCGCCGTGGAAGCGTTCGGGGTTTTGAATGGCGACGTCGTAGCCTTTGCCCTTAGTGGTCAAAATATGCAGTAATACCGGCTGCTCGGATTGTTTGGCAAATTCGAGGTAGTGCTCGACCTGCTTCTGGTCGTGACCATCAATGGGACCAATGTAGCGCACGTTGAATTTTTCAAACAGTGAGGACGGCACGAAGAAGTCCTTGGTCTCCTTCTTCCATTTGGAGCCGAATTGAATGATGGTTTCACCGCCTGGGACTTTCTGTAGCAGCGATTCAAAATCGTCATTCAGCCGGTTGTAGAGCGGGTTGGTGATCAGCTCGTTGAAGTAGCGGGGGAGCGCGCCGACGTTCTTGGCGATCGACCATTTGTTGTCGTTGAGAATGATGATCAGGCGCTTGGTCGAGGTGGCGACGTTGTTGAGCGCTTCCATGGTGATGCCACAGGTGAAGGCGGCGTCTCCACAAAGGGCGACGACATGCTCGTCTGAGCCGCGCTTGTCACGCGCCGTGGCCATGCCGAGTGCGGCTGACAGTGCGGTGCCGGCATGGCCGGCACCAAAAGCATCGTGTTCACTTTCGCTGCGGTTTAAAAAGCCACTGAGGCCGTCGCATTGGCGAATCTTATCAAAGGCTGCACCATTGCGACCAGTGAGGAGCTTGTGCACATAGCCTTGGTGGGACACGTCGAAAACGAAGCGGTCTTTAGGAGTATTGAAGACCCGGTGCAGGCCGATGGTCAGCTCAACGACGCCGAGATTGGGCCCCACATGTCCACCGTTTTGCGAGGTGGCTGAGATGATGTGTTCACGTATCTCCGCGGCTAGCACTGGTAGCTCTGCCTCGGATAACTGTTTAACGTCCTCGGGTGATTGAATCCGCTCTAGTAGGCCCATACTCTTAAAAAATGCTGGTGTGCGTTGTGCGATGTCTGCCGTTTGAGGCTAGGCCTCGGTAGTATCGTCTTCGAAGGGCTCGACCTCGCCGGTCTTGATATTGAGCTTTTCGATCTTCAGTTCGGCTTCTTTGAGCTTTTGCTGGCAGTTTTTCAAGAGGCTCGAGCCTTCTTCAAATTTAGCAACCAGATCAGCAAGTGGTGTGTCACCACTTTCCATGGATTCGAGAATGGCTTCAAGGCGCTCAAGGGCGACCTCAAAAGTGAGTGTGTCGTTTTTCTTTGGCATGTTTAAAAGGAAAGCGAAAGCTTTATTGGGTCAGGTCTGATGCGTCGAGCAAAGATGCCAGAAGTTTTCTCTCGTTCGAAATGATGGTGATTGAGCAGACTAGATACTCTCCGCGATGCTGCTTTCGATTTGGAAGGCGTTGCGGATCACATCGAGGTCGATGTTTTTTGAAATTAGGTTCTTAATGATTGGAATCTTGTCGCTATCACTGGGCTGAGTCTTGACGGTCATTAGGTTGATCTTTGATGCCACGGCGTAGCTATCGTCCTGACAGATGATCACGGGAATGTTGGTTTTTGTGATCATCTCCATGAGTTTCGGATGCGGGAGCACATTGCGCGTGAGTATAATGCCGGAAACAACTTTTTCGCCGGCGATACTCTCTGCGGCGATGGCGCCGAGCAGAATGTCTTCACGGTCGCCCGGAGTGATGATCAGTGAACCTCGTTCCAGTAGGTCGACGAGTCCTTTGGCGGCCATTGCGCCAATCAAGACTTGGTCGACTCGCTCTGTGGCCCCGTGCTCGCGGCCGTTCAGCCAGCGGCCATTCACCTCATCGACCACTTGATTGAGCTTCGGTACGGTCAGTTTCTTTTCCACCGGAATGCAGCCGAGCAGCGGGATGCCCATCCGCTCGAGTGCGATTTGGCTGTATTTCTCGATCATCGCCAATTTATCGGCTTCGACTTTGTTGATAATCGCGCCAATGACTTCCACGCCTGCTTGTGCAAATAGGGCTTTGTTTAAGGCTATTTCGTCAATTGGACGACCGATGCCGCCGCGCGCGACGATGATGACTTTGGCTTTGAGTCGCTTGGCGACGTCTGCGTTGGACAAATTAAACACCGAGCCCACACCCGCATGCCCTGAGCCTTCAATAATAATATAGTCTTTCTCAAACGCGGCACGATCGAATGCGCGACACATTTTATCGACGACGGTGGCATGGTTCTTGCACGGGTCGTCCAAGAAATCGCGCGTGAAGGTCGAATGAATCGCGATCGGGCTCATTGCACCGATCGGCACTTTGACGTCGAAGATCTTATCCAGCAGTACTGAGTCTTCGTCGATTTGATGACCTTCAACTTCGACGAAGCGTTGCCCGACCGGCTTAATAAAACCAACCTTCGGCGTAAAACTACGCAACGCGGCAAACAGCGCTAAGCTGGTAGTGGTCTTGCCATCATTCATCCGTGTCGCGGCAATAAAAATACGCTTGGTGGTCGTATTCCTAGGAGCAGTGAGGAGTTCGGTGTCGTCTGACTGAGGCATCGGTTGGTCGGTTTGCGGAGATCGAAGTGTTCGAGGGCTGATCGAGATTAGTCGATGATGGTCACGTCTTCGTTCAAGTCGTCACTTCCGGTCGGATAGAGTAGCTTGTGATCGATCGCCTGAGAGGCGACCATGACGGCAGTACCGAAGATATCACTGGCTGTGGCACCGCGACTGATTTCAGCTGCGGGCTTATTTAGGCCAGTGAGGATAGGGCCATAGTTGCGTGCGCGAGTCAAAACGTGGACAAGTTTGGAAGCGATGTTAGCCGAGTGTAGATCTGGAAAGATTAGCACGTTGGCATGGCCAGCCACAGTGCCTTCGATATGCTTACTGCTCGCCACGATTGGGTCGAGGGCGGCATCGACCTGCAGTTCGCCTTCGATGTCCATCGGGATGCCGAGCTCCTGGGCTTTTTTGCGCGCCATCACAGTGGCGGCCTTCATTTTGGCCACCGTCGGATTCTTACTAGACACACTCTTGCTGGTGTAGCTGAGCAGCGCGACGCGCGGCTTGGTGTTGGTCAAGTGGTAGCTTAGCGCTGCAGTGGTGACCGCAATGTCACAGAGTTGCGCGGCGGTGGGATCTGGGATGACGGCGCAGTCGGCTAGGAACAGTTCGCGATCTTTACCGGTCTCAGGGTCTTCGAGATCGAAGATGTTGAGCGACGACATGTTGGCGACGTTTTCGTGCAGTGGGATAATCTGCAACAATGGCCGCAACGAGCTGGATGCTTTACTGGTCGCGCCGGATACGATGGCGTCTGCCTGTCCGGTCGCGAGCATCAGGGTCGCGAAGTAGTTGGTGTTGTCCAAATAATCCGCGGCTTCTTTGTCGTTCATGTTTTTGAAGCGACGTAGCCCTTGGAATTTGCTGACGAAGTTATCCCATTCGCTGCTGCGGCGGGGCTCGATGATGCGGATGTGCTCGAGGCTGATATCGAGCTTCTCGGCGTTGGACTTAATTTGTGCGCGATCACCCAGTAGGATGGGGATGCCCAGACCGCGTGTGGCAAATTTACGGGCGGCTTGGAGGATACGGGGGTCGGCGCCTTCGGGGAAGACCACTCGTTTGGGGTGGCGTTTGAGGCGTTCGGCTAGTTTAGCAATAAGTGGCATCGTATTTAAATGAGATAGGTTATTATGAAATTAAATAGGGCAATTACCCTGAAAGAGAGATGAAAGTTAAAAACACCTTCTTGGTAGAGCATGAAATATACAATTGCCAAAGTTTTTTCTGAGGTAGTTTCTTGTGCTGAGTTGGTTTTGTTAGTCGCCAACGTCCAGTTATGTTCAAAAATCTTAAAAATATCGTAGTTGTCAGTCTTTCGACTGTTGGCTCGCGCGTGCTGGGCTTGGTGCGTGATATTCTCATTTTTGCGGCTCTGGGAGCGAGCGCTTGGAATGATGCGTTTATTCTGGCATTTACTTTGCCTAACCTGTTTCGCCGTTTACTCGGTGAAGGCGCGCTGACTTCGGCCATGGTACCGATCTTCTCGGATGTGCTGCATCGCGCTGGACGATCCGAGGCCTTTGCCTTTTTTAATCAAGTGCTGCTGCGTCTGTTGATCATACTGTCGGTTCTGGTTGTCTGTGGAATGGTGTTATTTGGTTCGCTGGCTCACAGCGGAATGCTGTCCGACCGTTGGGCGCTTGGCGCAGAACTGGCGGTCGTGTTGCTGCCGTATATGATTTTCATCTGCCTCGCGGCGATTGTTTCGGCGGGCCTCAATCTGCTCGGGCGTTTCGCCATTGCCGCCAGCACCCCAATACTGCTCAACCTCGCGATGATTACTGCCTTAGCCGCGGGGATATGGCTGAGTCAGGATCAGGCGCAAATTGTTTACTGGCTTTGTGGTGGTGTATTGTTTGGCGGATTATTGCAGTTGCTCTTACCCGCGTGGGATTTGGCGCGGCAAGGCTGGCGCCCACGCATCGAGCAGCGTGCTTCAACAGAGATGAGTGAGCTGTGGCGATTGTTTTTACCCGGTCTTATGGGGGCGGCAATCTTACAGATTAACATTTTGGTATCACGGCTGTTGGCGTATTCGCTGGATGAGTCGGCAGTCTCGGTGCTCTACCTCGCCAGTCGCTTGATGGAGTTGCCGTTGGGCATTTTTACAGTCGCGGTAGCCACCGTGTTTTTTCCGCTGTTGGCACGGGCAGTGTCAGATAAAGATGACCATGCTTTCGCCGGCGCCTTGACGCAAGGCATGCGTCTAGTGGTGGGAATCTCCCTACCAGCCGGTATCGGGTTAATGGTTCTTGGTGGGCCGATCTTGGAGCTGTTGTTTCGATGGGGCGCATTTAACTCGCAGAACGTCGCGCAAACTATACCGCTGATTGCGATCTATGGCTTAGGCCTACCATTTTACTCCGCGGCGACGTTTGCCACTCGCGGTTTGCATGCCTGTAAAGATATGAAGACGCCTGTTCGTGTGGCGGGACTGTGCTTGCTGGTGAATTTAATCTGCGGCGTGGTACTGATGCAGTTCTACGGCGCGGGCGGCTTAGCAGCTGGCAATGTGCTCGCGGCGGTGGTGCAGTCGGCCTGTCTCTGGCGCGCCTTATCCAAGCGTCGCAGCGAGGTGGGTTTTTCGCAGCTGCGCGGTGCCTTTGCTAAAGTTCTCTGTGCTGGCGTGGCGATGGGCTTGTTCTGTGTGTTGGGCCACGCGCTAGTGCTGAGTTTTGATCTGGCCGATAAATTAAACGCCGCGGTCATCGTCGGTGTGTTGGTGCCCAGCGGCGCGGCGCTCTATTTCGGTCTGTTATATCTGTTGAAGTTCGAAGAGTTGGATGCACTTGCCCAAATGTTGCGACGCTTCATGCCCAAGCGCAGGGCGAGCTAGCTCGTTAACATTCAAGAATCCGCGTGTTTGGTTTTGCAGCGGGGGAGTCGGGAGAGCGGTAACCTCCTGTCCACTAAGCCCAGGGCATGGCGCAAAAAAACGCTGGGGGAGTTGTAGCTGGTGGGCCTAGTTTTAAGTCGGTGCTGGGGCATTGAGATGATGCGTAGCCGATTGACTTGCGCATTTCGCTTCGCAGATCGAGCAATGCTTTAGATTTGCCAAATGCGAGACGGGAGGGAACAGTCTTAGCCCATATGGCAAACGGACAATCACAAGCGACATGGGGTGGGCGGTTTTCAGAGGGACCTGCAGAATTGATGCTACGCATCGGCGAATCGGTTTCGTTCGATCAACGCCTAGCTGTATTTGATGTGCAGGGCAGCAAGGCGCAGGCCGCGATGCTCGCGCATGTTGGTATCCTCACTGCTGAGGAGCGCGATGCAATCCATACTGGGTTGGACGCGATCTTGGTCGAAGTCGAAGCGGGACAGTTTAATTGGGATATGGCGCTGGAAGATGTGCACATGAATATTGAGCAAGCGCTGACGCTGCGTGTGCCTGCCGCAGCCAAGCTGCACACCGCGCGTAGCCGCAATGACCAAGTCGCCACGGATATGCGTCTCTGGTTTAAGGATGCCTGCACAAAGTTGGATGCGTCGCTCACTGCAGTGATCGCCGCGATGGTGGATCTCGCTGATCGCACACAGACGGTGATCATTCCCGGCTATACGCATTTACAACGCGCACAGCCAGTATCGATGGCGCACCATTTACTCGCGTATGTGGAAATGTTTGACCGTGATCGCAAGCGGATAGCTGTCGTGTTTGAAGAGGCGAATGTGTGCCCGCTGGGTTCGGGTGCAATTGCTGGGACGACGCTGCCGATTGATCGCGAATTTGTGGCTCGCGAGTTGAACTTTGTGGATGCCGATGGCAATCCGAGGATCACGCAAAACAGCATGGATGCGGTCAGTGATCGCGATACCTTTATTAGTTTTGCTTCGGCCTGTGCGACGATCGGGGTGCACCTCTCGCGACTGTCGGAGGATTTCATTTTGTGGAGCAGTGCGGAGTTTAGCTTCGTGCGCTTGCCGGATGCGTTTACTACCGGTTCTAGTTTGATGCCGCAGAAGAAAAACCCGGACGCCTTTGAGTTAATCCGCGGTAAATCGGCGCGTTTGACTGG
>Ga0206125_10003945_pt1 | contig 13625 bp, 10 predicted proteins | sample Helgoland_Spring_4_FD_148598 | JGI IMG/M metagenome (GOLD analysis project Ga0206125, IMG submission 148598) | Pelagic subsurface seawater microbial communities from Kabeltonne, Helgoland, North Sea - Helgoland_Spring_Bloom_20160331_1 | ecosystem: Environmental > Aquatic > Marine > Epipelagic ... | reverse complement strand
AAAATGAATTAACAGAATTTTTTATGGAAGTGCGAGATTTATATTTAGACATATTAAATTATGTTGATTTTTGTTTGACACAATATAAAACAGAATTAATAGATACTATATTGAGAATTCAAATGAGAGCTGATATTACATTCGATTTAATTTATTTTATAATAAATTACTTTTTTGAAGATAAAAATGAGACAGCATGTTCATTGTTTAAAGAAAGAATAAATAGCAATTTATATATTAAGGCGTCTTTTGATTTGCCTACAGATGAAGAAGTTTCTAAGCCACTACCAGATTTTTTAGCTCACGCACATGTGCTATTAATGGATATTTATGCTCTCTCCAGAATGACTAAATCATATGCTCGTAATAATATTATTATGGCAGGACAGGCACATATTAATGTTTATTCAACTTTTCTAATAAAAAATGGATTCAAAACCGAATGGACAAGTAATCAAAAATCTTTAAAATGTGCTGAAGTATTTGAATACGAAGATGAAGGTTTTGTGTCAAAAGCATTTAGAAAAACATCACAGTTTTTTTCTATGTTCAGTTTTAATAAAACTAGGACACATAAAAGTAATTTTAATTCTCGAAATTTATCAAAAAAAAAATCAAGTCCTAGAACATAATACCGAATATAATTATTTTTATTTTTACTTATAGCCTTACAGAGTATTCTTTTTAGAATATGGGTATTCCCCTCTACTTTAAGACACTTTACAACGATTATCCCGAAATCGTAATTAAGAATATCAACCGAGAAAATCTGGAGAACTTATTGTTCCTTGATTTGAATTGTGCTATTCATCCATGTTGTCGTCGAATTATGGCAAATATGGACTACTCATTCTATAAACACGAAATTATGGAGCAGAAAATGATTATTGAAGTAATTAATTATATTGAAAAATTAATCGCCTTAGTAGAACCTAAGTTACTTTATATCGCAATTGATGGTGTAGTACCTATTGCTAAAATGCTTCAGCAGCGTGAAAGGCGTTTTAAGAGTTCTATTGAAAAAACACGGGAACGTGAAATCCGTGAAAGGTGTGGAATGGAAACAGATAGTATTAATTCCTGGGACACAAATGCGATCTCACCGGGAACTGAATTTATGGAAAAACTCAATAGGGAATTAACATCATGGATAGAATCTAGTGAAACAAAATGCTTAAAAGGCATAAAAACCATTCTTAATAGTAGTAAAATACCAGGGGAAGGAGAACATAAAATCCTTAATTTTATTAGGGAAAATTCAGGGAAACTCGCAGGAAACTATGTCATTTATGGATTGGATGCTGATTTAATTATGCTATCAATGGTTTCTGGAGTAACTGATGTTTTCCTTTTGCGAGAAGAAATAGAGTTTAAGAAGGGTGGTTCAGAGGTATCACAAGACCATTTTTTATATTTAGATATAGACCTTTTGAAAACACGATTAGCTGAAAACATTTATAGTGAGTACACGAAATTAGACCCAATGTTCCTTTTAACCAGTGAAAATGGTAGTAATGTATCCAGTGAAAGCAAATTAAAGGGCAATTTTATTGATGATTACATTGTTGTATGCTTCTTCTTCGGCAATGATTTTATGCCTCATACACCTAGTATTGATTTGAGAAATAATGGACATGACCAGATTCTTAACGCATATATAAAAACACGACATCGCCTGAATAGGCACTTAGTGACACGAGGTAAATTGGATACAGCTTTTATTACCTATTTCTTAGACCTTTTAGCAGAAGTAGAACCTAGTGTTCTTCGCAACCTGGAGAAATCTAGACAGAAATTTAATATTCGCAGATTTCAATTTAATAGTGATTATGAACGTGAAAAGGGTCTATTAAATAATTACCCTATGATAAATCGTGAAGATGAAAAGGAAATATGTGCGGGAACACGCGGTTGGCACACAAGATATTACACTACTTGTTTTGGAATTGACCCAAATGATAACTTCGAAAGAGACGCCATATCCTGTAATTATTTTGAAGTATTAAAATGGACATTTGATTACTACTTTAATGGCAATATAACTTTTTATATGGGTTACAATTATAATTATGCTCCTACCGTTAGAGATATGGTTAATTATCTTCGTAAAACTAATATTGAATTGAGTAGCATTACTTTTAAAAGAGGAGTTCCTTACAATTCATTAGTTCAATTAATGTACATTCTACCTGAAACTAGTAATAATTTATTGCCTAAAGGTGCTAGAGAATATCAGACTAGAATGGATTCTCCCATACGTCACTATTATCCCAATGGCGAAGTGCCAGTGGAACCGTATTTTAAAAGATATTACTGGCAATGTAGTCCGGTTCTCCCTAGTATAGACATAGACCTTCTCAAAAACACAGTGAAATCAATGAAAATCTCCACTCGTGAGAAAACTAGATTTACAAAGGGTAAATTAGTTATTAAATAATAATAATAAACCTAGTATTTATATTTTTTTAGTAAAATTGATTAAAAAAAATTAATTAATTATTTACCAGCATACATGGATGAAATAGTATTACAATTACAAGAAAATATTGGGAATTTAGAAGGTGAATGGATAAGGAAAAATAGTGGCTATGAAGATGACTTTTGTAGAAGAGTAGGATTTGATTGTGAAACTTCTAGATATTGGGATGCTAAATTTAAAAATAATTATATTGAAATAAAAAAGGGGTTTAGTATCTGGCTTGATGAGGTTAGATATGCTGAGTTATTCCTAGGTGACACAAATATAAACTCTAATTGTAATGTAAAGACTTTTACAATATTTATAATACCAAATAAAACTAAGAGTAAAATAGAAAAAATATATTTTATTGATACCGAAAAAATAATAGAATATTTAAAAATAACTGAAGATTGGTCAAAATTAATTATAGCTAGAAAAAACGAAGTAAACAGAAGTTTAAATTGCCAACAAAGCATGACTATAAGTGATTTGGTAAAAATAGCAGATAGTTGTATAATGAATAAATATTAAGAAAATAATTATCTATTTATATTTTATAAAAGAAAGAAATGCTTCAGTGTGGATTATTATGTTTAATTGGATTTGCCTTATTGGGTAGCATGCTTTATACAATGAGTATAGGTAAGAATAATAAAGTATTTAAAAACTTTCAAGCCACATTAGACGAAGACCAAAAGAGTAAGTATCAAGAAATAGCAAGTGAAAGACTTAATTTATATCTCCAGGGATTATTTCTTGGTCTTATTGTCGCTGTATTAGCTATGCGTCTTAAATTAGGTAAAATGCTTAAGGCTAAAGCACCTAGAGTATGTGCCTTTGTTGTTATTGCCTTAGTAATCAACCATGTGTATTATATGGCAATGCCCAAGAGTAGTTATATGTTAAATCACTTAAATAAACCTGAACAAGTTAATGCTTGGTTAGAAATATACAAACATATGAAAACTAGAAAATTAATTGGAATGCTACTTGGTATTGTCGGTTACGTTCTTGTAGCTATGGCAATGTGTTAAATAATTAGAAATTACTAAGGAATTTATTTTTTCTTTTTCTGACATTATCTAAGAATTCATTAATATTATCACTTTCTATAAAAAACTTTTGATATTTCAAACTACTAGGATTATTATAGACATCAATTTGTTCGCAAAAAGTTATAGGTAGTAGTATGTCTTCATATCTTATTATATTATCCATTAATTGATTTAATACTACAATTATATCTCTTTTTTCACGATACAATAGAATATGTTTAATATCCTCTAATTCTTTATTTAAATTACTTACTTTACGAAAAGAATGTTCAGTAACAAAATTAATGGCATCTAGACTTTGTATTAAAAAGTCATAGGTAGCAACATAACGTATTTTATCACTTGAATAAGAATTAGCTATATCATTTATAATCTCGTTCTCTAATTTTTTACATTCAGGATATGCCGATATTATTTTTTTTAAGATGACATCTGTTTTTTTTATGTATTCCTGGAGATTAAATGAAATACAGCGAGGACTTTTAAAATAATCTAATAATTGACTTGTTCCTACTTTCTTACAAAGTTCAGGATTTTCAAAATAATAGTTATTTCCAGTTTTTAATTTACACGAAACCATATCACGCGGTATTATTTTACTCTCGAATAATGTCATTCTTGTGTTTTCTTCAATTATATCATACATATTGTCGGTTAAAATTTCCCCAGTAGTCATTTTTGGAATTATGACTACCTTTTGGCTATTAACCTGATTGCTTCTAGGTTCAAAAAAGTACATTTCCTTTTCTTGAAACATATAGATAAACTAAAGAAAATTAAATAATTAGAAAGTTAGCGTGCCACCAAAGCCTACCGCCTTTAATTGTGGAGTATTGTTTGGGAGGGGAAGAGGTTGAGGAACCTCACTGGCAACAACAGTTGTTACTGGTTTATATTCAGTTGGTGAAATAGGTGGAGGAGCACTGGGTAAATAATTATTATCATTTATGGTTTCTTGATGTGAAGGTAAATTTGGAACTGTTGACACTCCAGGGGATTTATGTTTTTCAAATACACGTAGATACTTAGATTGGGATAATTTATCCAATGAATCAAGACTACTTTCACTCGGGCTAGAACTTATTGAATCCTTGCCCTTTCTACCCCTAGTTCCTGTTCGAACCATGCTTCGTCTTCTATAAATATTCCTATCTCTTTGCGTAAATACATTTTTAAAGTAAATAGTTTCATCTTCATTTTCGAGAGGAATTCCTTTACGTTTTCTTACTTCATTAGCTAAATCTACTGCTTGATATGCTTCATAATCCTTATCAAGTGTGTAACCTTCTCGTGTTAAAAATGCTACAGCTTTAGTTTGAGGAACTACATGTTTCACACTATTACGTTTTTTCCAAAGTATGAAACGGTCTCTATTACTTGGGTGGGGTGGTGGTGGAACTTCCACATTCATAGATAATCCACTATTCTTAATAGTTTTTTCGGCTTTGTTAGCCTTACGAAGAAGTTCATGATATTTTCTCTCGTTTTTAGAGTCTATTTTACCACATTCTCGTTCATTTGTTTCTCTAAAATTAGAAACAATAATATACGGGTTGTTCAGGTCTTCCACATCGATACGACCTCGAATACCATTCCAAAGTCTTTTAACAATGCTATTTCGTTGTCCTAGATTGCTCATTAGTGATATATTACTATAAAAAAATTACCTATTATTTCCTTAATATCATTTTTTTTTGTAGTTAATATATATATGGCTTTAGACATCATAGAACTCGTAAAGGTTACTCTCGGAGTGCTCCACACTTTTGTAAGATTCTTACCGCTAGGTATGTATTTCTTCTCTTATCTCTCTAGTGTCTTATTTAAAGACCGCAGAGCAGCTATTATATTAGGAGGATTAGTAGTAAATGACTTAGTAGGTTTCTCAATGAAAAAATACTTTAAATTCGAACCTAATGAAGCATGTGCTATTTTCGGCAGTAAAGAAGCTGGAAAGGCATTAGGTTTTCTTCCCAATACTCACACCGAAGTTATTTCATTTATCACAGCATTCTTCTATAGTAATATGTGGCATAAGTATAAATTCGATTTAATTCCATTTGTTTCACTATTCTTTATGGTACTTTTAACTGGATGGAGTAGAGTATCAATAGGATGTAAGAAATTCCAGGATGTAGTATTCAACATAATAGTAGGTGCTATGTTAGGTATGCTTTACTATTATTTTACTCGCAAGCAATATATGAAGGCTGAGGAAGAAGCAAATGGAACTGATAAAACCGTTTGTGACTTAGGTTATGATAACTATAAATGTAATGAAATTAGAGATGGCACAGTTATAATGCGCGATCCAGAAGAAAAAAAGAAACGTAAGGAAGTTCCAGAAACAGATGAAGACCAGGGTTGGTATGATACTGCTTAGTTAAATTTTTTCCATAGTTTAGAACTTCTTTTTATGTAATACTTTTCAACTATTTTCATATTATAATATAAAATAAAATACTAGAAATTTGGAACAAAATTAATAGTATATATTCTATCTATACCCCTTAATTTGTCCAAATTATCACATTTTATACTAACATCATGTAATAATTTCATGCTTCTTTTAGTTCTATTAATTTTACATTTATCAGTAAAGTATTTCATTTCGTAATTCCAATTATTTGAATATTTTTTATTAGACTTATAAATATCAATAATATTATTTATTTCATCTTGATTATAGTTAATTATTCCTACTGCTAATCCATTTATTTCAGATACTTCTGATTCCATTCTTGATGCCGCATTAGCAATATTTCCAATATAATCAATTAAATTACATTTATTAAAATTATATTTTAGTTTTTTTACTTGACCATAACATATACCAGTTCTAAATTGTATCTTCTCTTTTTTTTTATCACCAATAATTATAGGATATCTTTTAAGATGTAAATTAAAATCAAATGTAAATAATATTGCTTCTTTTAATGTATCAAATGACATATAAAAAGAATCTCCTACAAATTTAATAATAACACCATTATATTTATTAATAAGATTTTTTGAAATTTCAATGTATTTTTTAATTGCATCATACATATATTTATCATAATATTTCCATAATTTTGAACTTCCTTTAACATCATTAAAAAGTAAAACTTTAAATTCACTTTTCATTTATATATATAGTTTTTTTTTTATTTGGAGAAACTGACAAATCCAATATCTGGTTGCATTTCCTTGTTTTGGGTTTTACTACTAGTATTAGTAGACCTATTCATTATAGGAATTGTACTACTTATATCTTTAATATATCCAACATATTGTTTGACATTAGTTATTATGTTTGGAATTACATAGTCCAATACCTTTCCATTTAATGTTTTAATTTGGTCTGCTAATTTACAATTAAAGTGGCATGCTTCTTGAAGGTACATTGCTCTCATCACAATGTGAAGATTGTCACGGTTTTGACTACCAACTTTGTAATCTATACGCTGTAATTCTAAACGTTTGTTAACATTACCAGTTATGGCCTTTTGAAGTAATTCTATATTTTCTTTTGAGAAAAAATATCTAGATACATCAGTCTCTTCTAAATAATGCTCAAGTGAGTTTTCAAATCCACCTTTAGAATTAACTCCAAGGTCCTGGGATAATGTATATGGTTTCCCAGTTTTATATCCTGAAATATCAACTCTACCTACATAATTTTGACAATTAAAATTACTCATCTTATATTAATTCAATATAAAATAATTACAAAAAATTATCTAAATCATTCTAGGATTTAATGACTTATTAAAGGTTTTATGGGTTTCAATCTCAATAAAAAGACTAGTTTGAATATTGGAATTTATTATTGTTCCGCTTGAAAATGAAACTGTTTCTGATGATATATTAAAATCGTTACCTGTTATAGCACCAGTGGTTTTATTTAGAGAATATTCTAATCCTATAACAAGTGTATTAAACAACTTTGTTGAACTGGCAACAGAAAACGTGCCTAATTCAGTATATCCTATTATAGGATGGGTTTTCTTCTCGTTAGTTAAGAAGTTAATTAATGATACGGAATTTACGCCTGCTGGAACTGATGTAGCTATTAGACCAGAGAATAATAAGTTATTACCAATTCTATACTCTTCAGGAGAAAAATATTCATTGGTTCTTATTCGTAATTCATCTCCATTATTCAAAGTAATTGAATGAATAGACAAATAATCATTCATTAGACTCAAAACATTATTAAATGGGTCTCTTAAAGAGAATTTTAATTCAAAAAGACTTGCTAGGGGTGTATCAAAATTTATTTTAAATGGTTCAATTGTTTTGAATACTAAATTATTATAGTTAGTATCAGCCAATAAGCTACTAGATTTATTTCCAAATTCAATATAATTATTATTACCTTCTGCTTTCATATATACTCCATTACTTTTATTAACTTCTAGTTCTCTGTCTATTATGAAAACACCACTTGATTGCCGCACTGAATCATTGGTTCCATCGGTTTTTCCAGGTATATTATCAACTTGAACGGTAATATAACTTAAATCTGAAATTTGTCTTGGTCTAATTACACTACTATCACTACTATTACTAGTTGATATATGCGAATTTAAATACAATCCATGAACCTGCTGACATTCTAAATATATATTTGGAACTATAATACCCTGAATTGTGAATGAAGATATGTTTTTATAAATATTTTTAAAACTCTCTATATTAAAGTCAAAGGTAGTGTTACCACTTGAGTAAACTCGGTCTTTACTATCTATGCTTAAAAAAAAATGTTCGCTTACAATGTCTAATTTATCAGATGGTAATATTATTTTTTTTGCTGTTCCACCCATAACTATATGTGAAACCATATCACTATTTTCATTATCATCATTACTGTAGCTATCGCTATCGCTTCCATCGCTGGAAATGTTTCCTAAACCATAATTAAAAGGAGTTCTATTCATTTAGATTAGCACTATATAATATTTTTAAGTATCACTTTTTTTTCACAATTTTAACTTTCCTTGGAGAAAATATGTTCAATTCTTCACGCCACATTACATTTGGTGTTGTTTCGCGGATTTCCTCTAGTTCTGCCTCCATATCTTCCATCTTTTCACTGAATTCAACCGTCTTTTCAAGTGTAAGATTATACATAGGCATTCGCAGTAGATACATATAATCACCTTCACGCTCGGAAACAGGATAACCTAGTGCGGTCAATTGTGCTTCAATATCTGCCTTCTTTTTGGATGCTATCTGGATTTTACCAGAAATAAAATCGCGAATGAATCTAATTTTTACTTCAAGATTACCAATGGCGCTTTCAAGAACCGAAATTTGATATTCCCTCCTTCGCGCATTTGTTTCAAGTTTTACCTCACAAAATTCACGCAGAATAACATTTGGGTCACTAGTATTGCTAATTTGATTATGTCTGTTGTAATAGTTCATATTAGTGGTGTTAATTTTAGAGGCTAGATTCAAAGCATTTTCAAGTTCGGTGACTCCATTTTCGTCGCTTTTAGCGGTCATATCATCAATGCGACTCTGCTCAATATCTATGTAGAAATCAATAACAGTATCAGTGCTATAACTAGTATAGTTTCGAATGAATTGTTTCTTAATCTTTGCTGGTGTTGCTTTAGTATCAAAGATGAGACCTTCGATGTGTTCCTTGAACTTTTCTGTCCAAAGTCCCACTGGAAGTTCTGTCACCCTAATTTGATTTTTCTTTGTCTTCTCGAAAATCCCACGAGAGATAAAGTGATTATCGTTGATTTTTGAAATCGTTCCTTTGAATCCACGGTAAAATGGGGTAAGTGGGTTAAGTTCAGCTTCAGGATTTTTAAGATACAGTCTAATATTCGCACTAATATCAACTGGATTATACTGGGGAATGTCGCTACTCCATCCAGTGCCAATACCATTACAACCATTTACAAGAATCATAGGCAACAGTGGGACGTAGTATTTTGGCTCAACCCGAAGTGTATCATCATAATTGTATTCATAAATATTTTCATCTAGAGGATTAAATAGTTTTTCCACATTACTCGAGAGATGGGTATGAATATACCTAGGTTGCGCACTATCTTCTCCACCAAGAATGCGACTTCCAAACTGCCCAATAGGTTCCAGAAGTTCAATATTATTAGCACCAACAAAGTTCTGTGCCATTTTAATAATAGTTTTCTGGAGACTTGCCTCACCATGATGGTAGGCACAATGCTCACTAATGTATCCTGCCAACTGTGCTACACGAATTTCACTGGTCAATTTACGCTTGAGACAACCAAACAGCACTTTCCTCTGTGACGGTTTAAAACCATCAATTCCACTCGCAATTGAGCGAATATTATCAGAGTTTGAGAAGTGAATCAGATCACGATGAACAAAGTCGTGAACACCAATCTGTTTCTTGTTGTAATCCAAAGTTGAGTTAGCATCATATCCCTTCAACCAATCTTTCCTGTGGTTAGCGCTATCTTTCGCCTTACCAAAAGCGAGGTCAATCGCCAGCCGTGCTTCGTCATTGTCTCCTTTATATACCACAGTTTTGAGATTTTTAAAATATTCTTTTGCCTCAGTGGGAGTGCTGGTGCCCAATCCCTTATAGTATTTTGTAGTATAACCCTTTCCGTTGGTCTCATTCCAAGCGTTAAAATCCTTGAGACTGTAAAAATCAATTGATTCCTTTCCCTTCTTTGCCTTGACAATTGGTGTAAGCATTCCCAGAAGAAATCCAGGACGACTAAATAGAGTAGGCCACAATGTTTGAAACACATTAAACAATAGACCCTTAATGTGACTACCATCTTCATCCTGGTCTGTAAGCACCATAACACTACCATATCGCAATTCTGAGATGCTCGTGTATTCCTTTCCAGCCTGAAGTCCAATAATCTTCTTGATATTGTTAATTTCATCATTCTCCTGTAGTTTCTTAATGTTTTTGATATCACGAACATTCATCAATTTACCCTTCAATGGGAAAACCCCATAGCGGTCTCTACCTATAATACCAATTCCAGTCATCGCCATTGTCTTAGCTGAATCGCCCTCAGTAAGAATGAGACAGCATTCGGCACTTTTAGCAGTTCCTGCCCAGTTAGCATCCTCCAGTTTTGGAATACCGCGAAGTTTGGTTTGTTTCTTACCATCAGTTTTGTGAAGGTCTTTCTGGTCCTTCAACTGATTCAACGCCAGTGCCTTTTCCATAATTCCACATTTTAGAATACCTTCCATAAATTTGTCACTCAGTTCGCATTTACTTCCAAACTTACCAGCATTTGTTGTGAGATTCTCCTTTGTTTGACTATTGAAACTAGGATTATCAATGGTAGCCTTAACAAACACCATTAGGTTTTCTCGAATGAATACCGTTTTAACATCAATCTTCTTCTTCTTTTTAATCATAGCTGCTACCCGCTTACAAATTTGATTCACAATATAATCTACGTGTTTTCCACCGCGATATGTGTTAATACCATTAACAAAAGACACATGCTCGAAATTAACGAATGGATTGAGTGATGCTACTACCTCCCAACGGTCATTGGGAGACTCATATACCCGAGGAGTTTCAGTTTTGTCACCAATATACATCTGGGTATAGCGCTCGAAATTCTTGTATTCAATCTTTTCTCCATTCAAGAATACCGAAGTTTTATCATCGGTACAAGCGGCCATATCATAGGTTCGCTTTTCAATGATTTTAATCATATCCTCGGAAAGTCCTGTTTGACCACCCAACCGTGTATAGTCTGGAATATAACTAATCTTGGTATAAGGTTTTGTTTTACATGAATTAATAACAGGTGCCTCTCTCTTAGTCATATTATCGGTAAATTTAATGCTAAATGATTTCTTGAGATTAAAATCGATAGTCTCTACCTTAAATTCACGAGAGAAAATGTTAGCCAACTTAGCACCATAACCATTCTTTCCACCTACGTGTTTCTTCTCCCCTTCTGTATAATTACTTGAAGTCAGTAGGTTTCCAAAAATAAGCTCTGGGATATAAATGTCTTCTCCATTATACTTTTCTACTGGAATACCATCACCATCATTAAACACAGTAATTTCTCCTGTTTCGCGGGAGTATGTCACTCGTATATTTCGCACTCGAATTGTCTTTGAATCACTTGACTCCCTTGTGCGAGTGTATTGGTCAATGGCATTCACTACAATTTCATCGAAGATTTTGAATTCACCAGGCACAAACGAAACATTGCCCTTCTTCATTCTTCCAGATGTTTTGTCAAAATACCAGATTTCTTCAGTGGTTTTCTCCGTAGAACCTACATAAGTATCTGGTAGTTTAAGAACGTGTTCATGGTGTGTGAATTTTTGATATTTTTGATTTGCTGCCATAGTCTATTAACTGAATGTTATCTAAAACTCTCGTATTTTTTTAAATCAATTTTCTGCTTCATTTTTATTTAGGTAGTTTAAAGAACTAAAAATAAAAATATTTTACTTATTTAATAATGATGAAAACTAGTAGCATTTTATTAATAGTAATAGCTTTGGCAACATTTGCTCTTTTTTTTAGACTTTATCAAAGGAAACTAGATAAGTTGGAATCTAGTGAAGGTTTTCAATGTAAACCAAAAGCTACAGTATCAAAAATTACGGATCGCATTGACAAAACAATGAGAATTTACATTAATTCTAGTAATCCTATTGTAAAAGGTGGCACTGAAAAATTCACTATGGAACACATAAAACCAATGATGAATGACCTAAAAAACATATTATCACTTTATTTAACTAAATACTGTAATATTGAAATTACTAGAGGAACAGACACTAATGAATATGGTGTTCCAGTCGTAAATATTACAGTAAAAGACACCTTAGTAGAAAACACAGGAGGTAATAATATTATAGTAGAAACATTCCAGGGTTCAATCAATAATGATATTACAACAGTTAATAATTTCTTTGAACCTAAAAGTTATGAAGATCAAATTTATCAATGTAAATTCAATGAAAGTCCAGTTACTGAAGAGAAAAAATTGCCAGATAACTTAGGTTCATCGGTAAAAATAGGTTATGAATACACTTTCTCAACAGAAGATACTGAAAGTAATGTGGAAGGTAAATTGTTTTTAGTAAATGTCACTCAGGAAAACAAGGAGCATTTATTAAATTCTCAATCAAATAAAACAGCAAAAGGAGAAGCTACAATTACACCATTTGTAAACTCAGGAGACACCATAAAATTAGTTTTCAAGTGTGACGAAGATAATAACATAAATTGGACTAATATTAAAGACCTTAATTTAATTTATGTTCCAGATAATTTAGATGAAGATGAATTATTAGAAGATGAAGAAGAGGAATATAGTGAATTGTCGCTTCCATTTGAAGACCAAATTACTAAATTCTGTTATGACCGCAATGATTGTCCTTATTTCTACATTGACTTTAAAATATTAATTAAAGAACCAAGTATTGAATTAATTTCGTTTTTCACACTAGGTAAAATAAATGACGATGAAGATTTCTTACAATTAGTAGAGTTAATTGGTAATGGTAGAAAATATAATTCAGTTCAAAAGGGTATGTTTAGAGCAATTCACTTATCTAAAACATTCTTCTTTGCTAGAAAATATGCGGATGTTGATATAAACGAAAGGTGTCTCTTAGAAAAATTTACTAGTAATGAAAGTTTAGGTGAGGTTCTTAATAGAGAATTAGGCACTAGTGAATTTGATAATTCTACCCTTATAGAAGAATACTACTCCCAAAGAGGACAAAACCTACTCTTTATTAAAGAAAATATTAGAAATAACTTAATTAAAAGTTGTAAGAATGACAAATTAAAAGAATTTTTAGTTGAAAATAAGGATTCTATGGATACAATAACAAAACTAGACAAAAATTCCAATCTCCTTAAAAGTATGATAAATATGACAGGAGACTTTAGTGGCGAAAACGACAAGGAAATTGATAAAATTAGTAGTAAATGGAACGAATTTCACTCTATGTATAATTCACAATTAGAAGACCTTTTAGTTGAAAAATTAGATTTAACAGATTCTAACCATAGAATAGAGAGAGACACTCATAAATATCGCATTAATAAATATAAACAAGAATTAGAAAAAATACGAAAAGATAATAATCCTAATAGTGAAAGT
>Ga0206125_10003939_pt1 | contig 13639 bp, 11 predicted proteins | sample Helgoland_Spring_4_FD_148598 | JGI IMG/M metagenome (GOLD analysis project Ga0206125, IMG submission 148598) | Pelagic subsurface seawater microbial communities from Kabeltonne, Helgoland, North Sea - Helgoland_Spring_Bloom_20160331_1 | ecosystem: Environmental > Aquatic > Marine > Epipelagic ... | reverse complement strand
CGTCTATGGGGACCAACTCGTCATACTGGTGTGAATCAACGCCGTTCTGTAATACGCTGGCGATAAAATCTGGCGTCCAGCCCTGAATCATATGTGGCTGAAAAGCCTCATGACTATCTGATGGAGACCCATCGGTTTGCCGTAACTGAGGTTTACCACTGCCCAGAAGAGCCGCATTAGCAGGCTCACTGAGCACAATCTTGGTCTGCGGCCGTTCGGCACGAAGGACAGAGGCCACGCCAGCAAAGGTGCCACCAGTGCCATAGCCTGTGACCCAGTAGTCCAAGGGTTCACCTGAAAAGTCAGCCAATATTTCCTGTGCAGTGGTGTTTGCATGGATCTTCGCGTTGGCATCAGTCTCAAACTGGCGAGCTAAAAACCAGTCATTTTGCTCTGCCAATTCCACCGCCTTGCGGTAACAACCCATGGCTTTGTCCGCCTTCGGCGTCAGTACCACCTTGGCACCAAAAAACCGCATTAATTTACGCCGCTCGATGGAGACGCTAGTGGGCATGGTGGCAACAAAGGGGTAGCCTTTGGCCGCACAGACCATAGCCAGACCCACCCCAGTGTTGCCACTGGTGGCCTCTACCACCGTTTGACCGGGGCGCAACTGACCAGATGCCTCTGCCTCTTCAATTATACTGACTGCAAGTCGGTCTTTTACTGAACTGGCCGGATTAAAAAACTCGGCCTTGACATAGAGCTTAACGTGCTCCGGCACCAGTTTAGTCACTCGGATACAGGGCGTATTGCCGATGGTATCGAGAATACTGTCATATAAACGACCGCGGCCGTCGGTTGTTCTTGCACTGTAAGACATGGATGACTCCTGAATTCACCTATATTTGTAAATCCGCAGTATAGGCAAGCGCAATTTCTGCCGTTAGTTTTTTTAGCTATACCAATGTAACTAAAAACTCAGTAAAAACCCACCTCACTGATCTGCAGGTCTGCTTGATGGTCTCTACCATAGGCAACGATACCCAAGCTGCGCAGCGACCTTGGTTTGGCTGATTTACCTAACCAAGAACCGGATCGTTTGAACTGTTCTAGGGGCAATCGGACAATTTGCCAGTCGCCAGTGACATCAAAATCCGCCTGATAGTACTGCCATGGCAACATGGTGCCTTTGGTTCGGAGGTGAATGTAGTACTTTTGCCCATTGCCGCGAACTTTAAGATAGACTCCACGGGTATTTTTATCGACACCGGACTGCAACGACGTTCTCAACTGAATGAAACCGCCATTATTGGCGGTGCTCACATTGCCGAACAGACGGGCATAGTGCTCGCCATCATCATTGCCCAGTTCTGCACTGCCCTCGGACACACCACCCATGACTTGGTCACTGAGATACTGCCAGGGAACGTCTGACTCAGGCGTAAAATTATCAATCATAATTTGTTCCTCCCCACTAACCGACACAGATAGGATAAACGCCACCATTGTAGATAGGATCATTGGGATATTTTTCGCTGCCATTTTTTCACTCCTAACGCTGCTTATATTGGGTTGGACAGTAGCCGCGACTCACCCCGGGCGGGCGCAAAGCGCTGTGTTTCGTCTTTCGTGCAGTGACACGTTGACGCCACAAGCGAAATGACCGGGGCTTTAACTGTCCTCGCATAATTTGAATAACGGCGGACTCTCCAAGCCCAAAATTAAACTCAATAGCTTCGAAGGGAGTTCGGTCCTCCCAAGCCATTTCAATAATCCGGGAGAGTTCATCCGGTGTAAAACTAATAGATGCGTTACTCAAACTAGCCTCTTTTTTAAATCTCCGTTAACATACGGCGATAAAAGGGGTTCGTATCAGTGGCCTTTGAGTACATTAACAGTCTAAACTTCGGTACTATTGGTTTGTACATAAAGGCGTCGGCCTAATTCAAATTGGATTCTCTATTATGAAAAAACTACTGCTGGTCTGTTTAATGTTGTCCATTACCGCCTGTGGAGGATCCGGATCTTCCTCAGAGGTAACAGTGCCAGCGGATCCCACCCCACCAGTGGACTCGGGACCAAACACCACCACCTATCCCGATGTAGAGTGGGAAGTCGCATCACCCACTGATGTCAACATGACTCAGTCTGGCATTGATCAGGCGATGGATTATGCCTTTGAGGCAAGCCGCAATACTCAAGCAGTACTGGTCATAAGACACGGAGTGATTGTTGGTGAGCAGTACGCCGAGGGAAAGACATCGGCCAGCCTTGCTACCAGTTGGTCAACCGGAAAATCCTTTGCTAGCGCACTGATCGGCATCGCTGTGGATCAGGGCTACATCGACAATATTGACGAGGCTGCCGAAACCTATTTAGCGGACTGGGTGAATACCGGACGCGAGGCTGTCACCATACGGTCTATTCTGGAAATGCGCTCAGGGTTGGCTGTTGCAGAGAGTGGTGATGCAGCTATCTATACCGAAGGCGGTTCAAACGGTGATCAACTGGCCTATGCGCTCAACCGAAGCCCAGAAACGACGCCGAGAACAGATAATTGGGCCTATCAGAATACCGATTCCATGTTGATGGCTGGGATACTCGAGAGCGCCACCGGACAAAATGTTCTTGATTTTGCGGATACTCAATTGTTCTCGAAAATTGGCATGACCGCCGAATGGTGGACCGACGAGATGGGTCATGCAATGACTTATTGTTGCATCGATACCACAACCCGAGACTTCGCACGTTTTGGTTTGCTTTTTGCTCGAGATGGGCTCTGGGTGGACGAACAGGTGGTACCAGAAGCTTGGGTTGAAGAGTCGACGAGTGTACCTGAAGGGTCCAACAATCCATATTACGGTCTTCAGTGGTGGGTTGAACCGGATTTTAACTATTTTTACTCCGCTGGGCTGCACCGCAATAACATCTACGTTTATCCTGATCTGGATTTGGTGATTGTGCGCAATAGCCTTTACACCAGACTTGGTGACTCCACCATAAGAACCGGTGGCAATTCACACTTCACCCAGGATCCCGCAACCTGGAGCGATGCTGATTTTCTTGGGCCCATTGTAGAGTCCATCACCAATTAGCCTAGACAAAGACATTGATATCATCAATAAACGGATTGACTACCCTTTGATTATCTAGACTTGCGCACGGCTGCGGGCGTATCACCACTCCAACGCCTGAATGCTCGACGAAAATTTGCCGCGTTGTTGAAACCCAACAAATCAGCTATTTCAGATACTGGTAGTTGGGTTCCGTAGAGGTATTCCAAGGCAAGACGATTGCGCACCTGATCTAAAAGCTGCTGATAGCGCCAACCTTCGTTACGAAGCCGTCGCTGCAGAGTACTCTCGCTCATGTGCAATTCGGCGGCCAGTTGGTCAGCGGTAGGAAAGTTCAGCCTAGCGGCAATTAGTGCTTGCTTGACTCTTTCACTAACGAGGCCGACACTCGGCTCTGCCGACATGATACGGTCACACTCACGCTGAAAAACCGCTTGCGCCTGGTTATTCGACGTGGATATTTGCGAATCAATGGTGTCTAGTCCAAAAACTATGGAATCAGCTGCAGCATTAAACTCAATGTTATTACCCAAACAAGACTGATATAAAGAGAGATCCCCATCACCCTGTCTCGATAAATTGACTTGCACACTGATATCACTTGTCCCAGTGAGCAAACGTACATTGGTCACCAAGGCTGAGAATAAGGTGTCAATATAAAAGCGCTGTAATCGTTCTATCAGATGGGCCGCCCGAGGCACTAAAGAAATCTTCTCGTCAGACTGGAACAGGTCGATGGTCACACTGGGTAAGATGGCCCGATTGTAACGATGAAGTAATTTAAGGCTTTTGCTCACGCGAGAACAGCTCATGAGCGCATAACCAAAAATGCCCATGGACAGCATATTTAGACGACTACCCAGAATCAAACCCAAGCGTTGATTATCCGATACTGCCAATACTTGACTGGATATCTTATCTGCCTGTGCTGCAGTCAATAAAACCGATGACTGCGCATCCGTAAAATCGTGCCCGAATAAATGGTCAAGAGCTATATTACTATCGATCTTAGACTGGTGAACCAGGGTAAAAAGCTCTCTGAGAACATATTGATGCATCAATACTCCTTTGTTGTCGCTAATTTATCTCAGCGATGGGCTGTGGCACCTCGGCTGGTTGATGCAAAAAAGATTTGATTATTATCGCTAATTGACCGTATTTAACCCTAAATATGACTGGATTTGAATCCTTTTGTGCGCAAAATACTGTTTATACTGACTTCCATAATAACGAAATTCCAAAAGTTTAAACTTGGAGTCTATGTACCCAACGTTAATCTTTGGCTAAATGAGGTGCAAAATCAATGAAAACCTACAGCTTAAATCATGCAGAAAAAGGTTTGATCACGTATGTGGATAAAAAACGTTATCTCTGGTTGTCGTCAGTGTTTTATCCGCTTTTCCCCATGCTTTTTATCGCCTTGTATTTGCAGACAGGTAACGAGGTACTACTGGCACTACCACTGATAATTAACTATCTTGTCCTGCCCGTTGTCGATTGGATTGTGGGCGTGGACACCAATAATCCTCCGGAAGAGTTGGTACCTCAATTAGAGGGTGATAAATACTATCGGTTCCTGACTTACTTCACGGTGCCGATGCATTTTATTGTTCTCATTGCATTTAGTTGGTTGGTTGGAACACAAGGCTTGAGCATTTGGGCAATGGCGGTAGTCGCCATCGTCGCCGGTGGTTATAGCGGCCTTGGCATCAACACAGCCCATGAGCTCGGCCACAAAAATACAGTGTTGGAACAATGGTTGGCCAAGGTAGTGTTGGCTGTTCCAGCCTATGGTCATTTCTCCATTGAACACAACAAAGGACATCATGTGTTGGTGGCAACACCTGAGGATCCGGCAAGTTCCCGCTTGGGAGAGTCGATTTATGCCTTTATTCTTCGCGAAATCCCTGAGACATTTAAGCGTGGCTGGCAACTAGAAAAAGAGCGCTTGGCCACTGCAAGAAAATCCACCTGGAGTGTGGATAACAATGTGCTTCAGTCCTACGCTATAACTCTGTTCTTTCAGTCCTCACTATGCATATATTTTGGCTGGCATATCCTTCCTTTTTTATTGTTACATAATTTCTGGGCTTGGTTTCAATTGACATCAGCCAACTATATTGAGCACTACGGGCTGTTGCGAGAGAAAAAAGAAAACGGCCGCTACGAGCGCCCCAAACCGCATCACTCTTGGAATACCAATTACATCGTTAGTAATATTGTATTGTTTCATTTGGAGCGTCATTCAGACCATCACGCTTACCCCGCTCGTCGCTACCAGAGTTTAAGAAATTTTGACAATATTCCAGAATTACCCAATGGCTATTTCGGAATGTATTTAATCGCCTATATTCCTTGGTTGTGGTTTAAAGTGATGGATCAGCGAGTCCTAGGTTTACCACATATTCAGGGAGATCTATCGAAAGTTAACATCTGCCCTGCAAAGCGCGACTATTACAACAACAAATTAAATACAGGGTCAATTTGACCCTGTGGATAAAAAGTACATTTTTTGCGGCTCACTCCGCAATCATCCGCGCCATTCGGCTGCCAAGAAATGTGCCAATAAATACCTGTTTTTCACCGTCAACACTCGGTGTAGGAAGAGCCACAGTGGGCAATCCAAAGGGCTGGCCGCGAAAATCCCATTTGGTTTTCTCGCCGTAATCAGACGCGTCTAGTTCTATTATTGAAAATGGCAGCGCACAGGGATAGCGTTCGCAGACTAAACCATCCATTGGCTGATGCAACAGACTTGTGACCCAGAGACTTCCCTCTTTTAGAACCAGATTGTCTGGCGCATCCACACTATAACTTGCAATAACTGAGCGCGCGACAAGATCTATGGCGTCGACTCGATCAGACAAATTAAATGCTACATGCAAGACGCCATTTTGACTGTCATAGGCGATGCCATTGGGTTGTCCACCCTCAGTGGCAGGAACCTGACTAAAGCCAACATCCCTATCCCAGCGCAGCACATAACCGGTATCCGGTTTAGTGAGCGTGGCCAGTAAATAGTCATTTAAGGAAAAGTCTCGACCATGCATGTGCGTGACAAAAAAACTACCGTCAGGAGCCAGAGCAACACCATTGAAGAAATTAACAGAGGGCGCTTCCACACATCCACGCCAAACTAGGCGCCATGGGATAGGCTCAAGGCCAGCGAGGTGCGTTTCATGGCCCTCCTCAGCCACTAATTCAAACATATCAACGGCTTCCATGGGACCATGAGTGACCACAGCAACTTGATAGCGCCCATCGTTGCGCTGGATTAAATCGATTCCGTGAGGGTTGAACAGCATATCCTTGTCTCGCCGACAATAACCATCACCCCATGAATTGTTCGAGTAACTAATAGCAGGCCTTACAACGTTTAAGGTTGAGAGTTCGAGAAAACTGAGTCTGCCCGAGGTTACAGTTTGCCCGGCGGCTTCGACAAAGGCGGCAATACCGCCAAACTCTGATACCAGTAAAAATTTATCATCTGGTGTTAGCACTATGTCTTCAGGCGGCTTTTCAAATCCACATAGCACTTTTAATTCGTCACCTGATCGACACTCTCCTACATCGGGAATCGGCCCAATGTAAGAGCGGAATGCGAGAAATCCAGCAAGAAAAACTAACAGCGCAATGGATGGAGCGCTGATAATCCAATAGCGATTAGCACAGTAGCGCACAAAGCCTCGATACTTATTCTCTCCAACAAGAACAATCACCAGCCCTTCAGCTATTGCCAACAGTCCAACAATAAATAAAGCCAGTGCACCCGTGTGGTAATACCACTGCGCAAGTGACGTGGCGTAGAGCATGAGTCCACTACCGAATACAAAAAGGGCCACCACCTGATGCTTTAGTGAGGGCCTATGGATAATCCAGTTCATGATTAAAACAACGAGTGGTCTCAATAGAAGTGTCAATGCTAGAAATACAAAAATAGCAGATATAATAAGGTTCAAAACAGCAGCTTCCTTTTACCATCAATCTTGTTCAAATGTCTTTTTCAACAGCATACCATAGTGAAAGTTTAAAAATTGACGGTCGTAGATAACTCAATCCATTATCTGCTAGAGTGGTAAGAGTCTCTCTTTAGTTGCTCAGGAGGTCCAATTATGGGTGAACAAGAATCTCATACAATGCCATTCACTAAGGGCCCCGCCGGCAAATTCCACTATTATCAATGGATCCCCGAACAACCGACAATGTGGTTGCATATATTACACGGTATGTCTGAGCATAGTGCCAGATACTGTGATTTGGCTAATTTTCTTGGTTCCTATGGAATACTGGTAACCGCCGGCGACCATCGTGGTCATGGAGAAACAGGAAAGGCAATGCACAGCAGTTATCATGTGGCCGATAAGGACGGCTGGAACTTGATGCTCGATGACCAACTACAGTTTCTTCAAGAAAAAAGTAATTATTTTGATTTACCACTAGTGATTATGGGCCACAGCATGGGCTCATTTATGGCGACACATTTTTGTCAAACTCGGCTTACTGCGCTAACGCAATCAATGGCAAAACCACTATTGGGTTTGATTTTGTCAGGCTCTAATTATGCAAAGCCCTATGTTTACAAAGCCGCTTCTGTCATTGCGAGAATTGAACGTCGACGCTGCGGCCACGACCGACCAAGCAATTTGCTTGAGAAGTTGTCCTTTGGCCATTTTAACAATGCTTTTCAGCCCGCTAGAACTGAGAGCGACTGGTTATCCAGAGACAACAACGCCGTAGACCACTATATCAATGACCCACTTTGTGGTGGGCCTTTATCTACCCAATCTTGGTGCGATTTTTTACAGGGGATGGCTGATCTGTCGAAGCCTAATGCATTTAAGAAAATTAGTAGTGCGTTGCCGATTTATATGTTTTCTGGTGATCAGGATCCAGTTGGCCAACAGGGTATCGGAGTGACTGCTTTATCAAATGTATTTACAGCCTCTGGTCAGCGAAATATTACAAAAAAAATGTACTTGGGTGGACGCCACGAAATGTTAAATGAGATCAATAAAAAGGAAGTGTATGAGGATCTCAAAAACTGGCTTTTAAGTCTTTGATCCACAGAGCTGATGATCACTATTGATGAGAAATGTTTACCTCATATCACATTCTGGGTTAACCTATCGGCGCCGGATGTTTAGAGCAATTGAAGGAGAAAAACCTGTGACCCAACACGACCCGCTTATCAAGCAAAAACCAGATTTCCCCGCAATCGTCAGCGTTAAACAGTTGGTGCAGATACTTAAAGAGACCCCCACCGATTATTTTTCAGATCTTGCTGAGCATATCAATCTACCAGCATCAGATGTTATACCTTACGCCACTTGGTCGCGCAGCCATCACACCCGAGTGTGCATTGAACGAAACGAACGTTTTGAGCTGATGTTAATTTGTTGGGAGCCCGGCCATAAAACCGACATCCATGACCACAACTCAGAAGAGTGCTGGATGTACTTTGTTGAAGGAAAATTCGAAGAAGCTATCTATGATCGTGAGCTGGAGACTCTCGAACCTCGACAAATCAACAAGACCGCCACTGGCGATATTGCATATATGGTGGATTTTATGGGTATACACAGCCTAGAAAATATCGCCGGTTGTCGAGGTATGTCGCTGCATCTTTACGCCAAGCCTATTACCTCATGTAATGTTCTCAACTGTGTGTCCAAGACATTTGTCAAAAAGTCATTACACTATGATGCAGTTGCTGAGAATATTATTTAACAATGCCAAATCAGTGAATTTGTAGTTTACTTGCCTGCCTATGGCGGGGAGCTAAGTGTAGACTATTAACTCTATCGCCCATCATAGGCATCTCAGGAAACCAACACTAGGTAAAAACACAATCGCTGTGAAGCCATCAAATCTAGTGAAATAGAACAAAAGTGACAGAAAAAGCAGAAAAAGGGTGGTTAAGTAAGCTGTGACAACCCCTCTCAGTCCATGCTACCATGATACCAAGTTGATGATTGATAAGGGAAATATCAAAACTTCATCAAAAAATAACGGTTCACGATTTACCTAATTTCGCGCGATTGCCCTCAAGCATGTCGACTTAGAGATATCGGAGTATCAGATGACAATAAGAAACTTTAATCTAAGACTCACCCAACAACACTTTACTAACCTCCTAACGGCTGGCGTCCTCTATGCCTTGAGCGTTGGCTGCCATGTTGCCAATGCAGACACCGACGAATTCAACAAAAAAATGCGACTTGCTAGAAACGGTAATGAATCGGCTCAGTTCGATGTGGGTATGATGTACTTCAATGGCGTCGGCGTAGAGAGAAACTACCGGGAGGCGTTACGATGGTTTAGGAAACCCGCAGAGAAAGGGATTATCAACGCTCAGATTAAGCTCGGAATGATCTTGGATAAGGGTGAAGGGGTGCCTGAAAACAACCGTGAAGCATTACAGTGGTACCTCGCTGCAGCAAGGAGGGGCAATGCAGAGGCTCAGTACTACGTGGGCAATATGTACGATCATGGCGAGGGCGTGCGCGAGGACAATGATCTGGCAATCGATATGTATCTTTTGGCGGCAGAGCAGGGGCAAGTCGACGCTCAAACCCGGCTCGGCTTTATGTTTGGTTATGGAGAGGGAGTGCCAGAGGATGATGAAAGAGCCTTTAAATGGTTCTACAGAGCTGCGCAGCAAGGTAGAACTGAGGCGATAATACGCCTAGCATTCATGTATGATTATGGCGAAGGGGTTGTCGAGGATAAGGCCGCAGCAGCAACGTGGTATGAAGAGTCAGCGAAGACTGGCCACATCGATAGTCAATATCGCCTTGCCTTTATGCTCGCCACTGGATTGGGTACCCGAGAGGATGATGCCGAAGCACTCAAATGGTATGAGACAGCGGCAGCCAACGGTGACGCAGAAACTCAGTATCGCCTTGGCACTAAACTTTCCGATGGTATTACGTTGCAAATAAATAACAATCGGGCAACCCACTGGTTTAAAAAGGCCGCCGAAAAAGGTCACGAGAATGCCCAGCACAAATTAGCTGACGCCTACAGGTACGAGCTAGGTATACGCCAGAACAACAAAATGGCTATTGATTGGTACACCAAAGCCGCATCCCAGGGCAATGTTTCATCGCAGCAAAGCCTTGGTGAAATGTATGAACAGGGAACGGGAGCACCCCAGGATACTATTAATTCCTACGTATGGTACTCAATGGCAAAAACTCAAGGTCTTGGCAACGCGAATGAAGCACTGGACAGAGTCAAATCAACCATGTCCAGTGACGAGATAGAACTCGCTCAAACCAAAGCCCTAGACTGCTATGAAGCCAACTTTAAACAGTGCCTTTAATGTAATATTTTGTCAGTTTTTCTGCTCAGCTAAATTACTCATTCCTTTTCCCGAAGTAATTAACATCACACCCATGGCAATAATGATGAGAGAAAAGAACGGCTCGAGAGGCCAGAATGGTAGCCATAAAGCGGCCTCTGCGGACCATGTCGGTGAAGACAATACAGCGGAGACCGGAGAAAACCAATGATGTCCACTGACAGAAACGAAAAATCCAACTGCAACGAGGACTACACCGCTGGCACCCTGAACAGACAAAAGCTCAAATGAATCTCCATGTTTGCTCAGTCGTTTTAGCCGGAGTTTTCCCCAAGCAAATATCCGCACAACAAAAGCTGCAAAACCCAAAACGTAAAATACATAATCATGCAACTCGGGAGAGGAATAACCCGCTTGATAAGGATAATAAAAGAGATTCCACCAATAGACGCTAAAGGGATAGGCCCACAAAAAATAAATACCCCCCTTCTGAATAAGCGACCACTGCGCTGAATTGATTCTCTTACGCGCAAAGTTGAACGATGTCATCACCATAGCCGCAAGAAAGATATAGCCGACACTGCCCTCGACTTCATCTCTAAAATAATACACTTCGCTAAAATAATAATCGCGGTAAAAGGTCGATAAAATAAAGATAAAAACGGCCTGCCAAGCCATGGCATAGGCAAAAACCAAACCAATATATTTCCGATTTTTCATCAGCCAGTTTGAAACAGCACCGGGAAAGAGAATTTTCAATGACGAGATCGCTACCACTATGTAAATAAAAGGAACAGCCCAGCGCACAGAGTAGCCAATCATCTCAGACACGCCCTCTGGTACTGTAATATCCTGTTCCTGCATGTGCAGCACGTTGAAAGCGGTCATTACAGAACACAACAGCAAAAACAAACCCCATCCGTTCAATACTTTAGACCTTAGAATATCTGCCGTCGATTTCATTATCTGTATCCTATTTTGTCCACACAATCTCTGCGTTATGTCATTAACTGACAAAAGACCACTACTTGGCCTATAGGCTAAAAAGACTAAATCTTGGTATATGTTAGCCTATATATCGGTAAATTCGCAGCTAAAATAACCATTAGTGGTTCTCGCAAGCTTATATCAGTGTCATATATTGTGGTAACATCGAGCGTTATAAACGAAGGCTGAAAAAATTGAGTCCTAAAACTAGCAGATCCAAGTATCTCCAGTATTTTTTTTCCTCATTGCCCTCTGCAATGTGCATCTATCTTCTGTATTATCTAGAAAAACACGCGATATGGGTTCCCGAAACAGCACACAGGGACAAAATAACGCTAGCCGTGCTCTGTGCAGGAATGGTTGCGTCTTTTTTCCTACAAACTTACTTCAATAAGAAATTCAAGTAATATAGAGGTCGTCAACATAAACACAGCAGTCGGGTTAAGGAGATCTGACCTAAACACCACAGGTTTCGATTCGATTTCCTACGTTGCTGTTTTCTCTGCATAGTTTACTCACAGCTGATAAATCAATGAGTCGCTTTTGACAGATCTGTAATCAGTCGTTAGTATGCATTTCCAAATTTTACTCGGACAATTTAATGAAAAAGGCATTGTTAATTATCTGTCTGGCATTAATTGCCAGAGTGCTTACGTGCGAAGCGTTGGACTTCGAACGTTTTCTAACAATTTCAAAAGAAAACCGCACTCTAGCCAACCAAATCGTGGAAGAGACCTACCTGTGGCGTATCGTTGTGACACCGGGCAATATGGATGCAATTACGTGGTATGACAGAGAATCTTTGGCCGGCAATGCCGAGGCACAGTTTGGCCTTGCAACGCTTTATTTTAAAGGTATGGGAAAACCAAAAGACAGATATCAAGCTGCAAGATGGTTTGAATCTGCTGCGAATCAAGGTCATGCTTCCAGCCAATTTATGCTCGGTTATATTTATCTTCACGGTTTGGGTGTTCCGCAGAACAAGCGCATAGCTTGCGATTGGTTTGAAAAAGCAGCTGCGCAGGGAGATCCTAACGCACAATTCAACCTTGCATCGCTGTACTTTTCAGGCGAAGGTATTCCTGAACATTTCATCAAAGGGCTAAAGTGGTATGCGGTCGCTGCATCGCAAGGTCACGTGTATGCCCAGAATATGTTGGGTACGGTATACAATCATGGCATTGGCGTGGCTATGGATAATATCGCTGCCTATGTATGGTGGTCGATGGCCGATACATCCAATAAACTCACAACCCGAAGTGAACTGAAGTTGTTAAAACAGCGCATGACTCAAGCTGAGTTGGAAATAGCACAAGAGACCTCGTCGAGATGTTTCCAAAGTAAATTCCAGGACTGTGAACCGAGTTCAGAGCAATTACTATCGACCTTGTAATGAAAAATCTTAACCTACGTGGCCGGCCGCCAGACTAAGATTTAGAAACTTGAAACAGACCCAATCGAGCGTGAACACTCTTTGAGGCAAGATATTCGCCCAGAAAAAGTTCCTTTTTGCACCATTTATTTTGTCTCTCCAGACGTTTTAGTTCGGCCTCAAACCCCTGTTCAGCGTATATTCCGTTATTTATTGTAAAGCAAATATAGCCCTTATCTTTTGTGATTCGAACGAACTCTTCGAAAACCTCTGCTTTCAAATGGCCAAAGGTAAATGCACCAACACAAACAACCGCATCAAAAAAGTTATCTGGCATGTCTACAGGGCAATTTAGGTCCGCCTGTAATAATTGACGATATATGCCTCGAGGCACTGCATCGAGAAGCTTTTCTGATAGATCTGCACCATAAATGCAGTCATAGCCGCGTCTTTGCAAGGCCTCGCCCACCAAACCCGAGCCACATGCCGCGTCAAGTATGACAGAATGAGTGTCTTGCAAGTAATTACTCAGTACCCCAACGCATTCTTCAGGTCCCGTGTAATTCCAATCCTGCATATCACGATTATACTTTCCACCATCTGCCCACTCATCATAAAATGCCTCTACTTGACGAGTACTTGTTAAGGTGTCCAAAGGCACCTTGTTACCAATATCTTTTTGGGCCATGATTTCTGCCTCAATCCACTAGAATGCATAATACGTCAAAAAACCTCACCGAAGCAGATGAATTTACAAAATCCAAAAAAAGGGGGGGGATTGAGCTATCACGACGAACTGATGAATCATCTCTAAATAAAATTCCCCAGGATAATTCTGAATAAAACTCAAGATAGCTTCGCTATCTTAGTGAACCGGTTACGCAATAAGCGCCGCTTATTGCTAAACCTCAAAACCTTCTGCACGCAGTCGATAAACCAAAAAAAAGCCTCCGCAAGGGA
>Ga0206125_10003934_pt1 | contig 13646 bp, 16 predicted proteins | sample Helgoland_Spring_4_FD_148598 | JGI IMG/M metagenome (GOLD analysis project Ga0206125, IMG submission 148598) | Pelagic subsurface seawater microbial communities from Kabeltonne, Helgoland, North Sea - Helgoland_Spring_Bloom_20160331_1 | ecosystem: Environmental > Aquatic > Marine > Epipelagic ... | reverse complement strand
TTGAATCTGTACATCCAGGTAGTGCTCCACAAATAGTGCTAAATGGGTAATTATAAGCTGTGAAAGTAGATTGAAAATACGAAAGATTATCTACAAGTATACAAGTTAAATTAGGACAATTGTAAGCAACAAAAATAGTTATAGCTGTATTGTTTCCATTTCTCAAATCTATAGTAATAAGCTGTGGGTTATCTTTGCATTTAATACTAATTAAGTAAGTATTATTTGAAAGATCTAAATCAACAATTTGATTAAAATTACAATTGAAATACTGTAAACTAGAAAAATCTTCTATGCCAGTGAGATCAGAAATATTCTTATTTTGAACATCTAGAGACTGTTTGGAAGATATATTAATAGTAAGTACACTATCATTAGAGTAGATCCCATCTCCCATGCCGTTGTTCTCTAAATAATCTTCAAATGAATTATCTGGAACATAAGTCAAGTCGTATGTACAACTTCCATTGTCACACAATGCATTTATATCATAATTATTAGCAAGTGGATCTGTACAGCCGCCTCCAGACAAACAAGAACCATCATCCCATGTAGCAAGTGGATTATAATTGCATGCTGTTGAATCTGTACATCCAGGTAGTGCTCCACAAATAGTGCTAAATGGGTAATTATAAGCTGTGAAAGTAGATTGAAAATACGAAAGATTATCTACAAGTATACAAGTTAAATTAGGACAATTGTAAGCAACAAAAATAGTTATAGCTGTATTGTTTCCATTTCTCAAATCTATAGTAATAAGCTGTGGGTTATCTTTGCATTTAATACTAATTAAGTAAGTATTATTTGAAAGATCTAAATCAACAATTTGATTAAAATTACAATTGAAATACTGTAAACTAGAAAAATCTTCTATGCCAGTGAGATCAGAAATATTCTTATTTTGTACATATAGAGACTGTATGGAAGATATATTAACAGTAAGTACACTATCATTAGAGTAGATCCCATCTCCCATGCCGTTGTTCTCTAAATAATCTTCAAATGAATTATCTGGAACATAAGTCTTTTGAGCATAACTATTAAAGCTACAAAAATAAATACAAAATAATAACAGAAAATCTCTCATCTTCATTGCCAAATAACGTGTTGAAATTAATAATTAGTAAAATTAATAAAAAAAATCTAAAACCCTTAAATGATTGCTACATAGTCTTGCACTAATTTAAACCTAACTCATATAACATTGCTGCGGATAAATAATCTACATCTTCTTTTTGTCTAATATCAAAAATAGCTTTCGATTTTGTTGCTGCATGCTGTGGTTTTTTATCAAAACTCGATTTCCAAGCATCTAATGCTTTTCTTTCATTTTCAGTTGCATCAGTATAAACTGATTTTATCCAAATATTTACAATAGTTTTTAAGTACAAATCATAATTATCACTAAAATTCTGTTTCTTTCTCTTCCAATAAGGATCAACTTTACTTTCTAATATTACATCTAAAGCCTCAACATAATTCTTCTCATTATATAAAATTGCTGCTAGGTTGATTCTACTCTCTTTAAATGTTGGATTTACCTCAAAAACGTCTCTATAATATTTCTTTGCCTTTTTACTATCACCTTTCATCTGGTAAGAAGTAGCTAAATTATTTAATACATGAACATGATAAGGGTTTGTTTTATATGCTTCTTTAAAATCATTTAATGCTAAGTTATATTTCTGTTGGTTAAAATAAGCAACTCCCCTATACCATAATAATGGTGTAGAAGTATTCTCCATTTCATAGTAATCTTTATTATATGATTTATCAATCGCTTTAATCACATAATGCCAATTCCCTTTATTTTTATAATGTATCGCATTTGCAGCATGTATCTCTCCAGTATACCTAATTGATGCTACATAAACAGCAAAGAAACTTATTACAATTAGTAAGCCCTTAAACCATAGTGGTGTTTTAACTTTTGTTTTCTTAATTTTCGCTGCTATAATAAATGATGCTAGTACAAAAAAGATAATATTATGACTAAATCTTTCCAGTGGAAAATCAACCAAACTGATAAACCCAAAACCTAAAAAACAAGAAAATAATAGTGAATAAAAGATACCATCTTCTTTCTTTCTATTACTGTGTAAATAATAAGAATCTTTAAGTAAAATCAAAAACAACAAAACATAAGCTAACCCTGCAACAACTCCACCTTCAGAAAAAATCCATAAAAAATCGTTATGAGGTCTTTGAGCAAATGATTTTCCTAATGTTCCTTTATATAAATCATATTCCCAAACATCAACACTCCATTTACCAGGACCAACACCAAACACTGGGTGATCTTTAATTAGTTGTATGGAACTGTTGTACAATTTATACCTTGCTGATGATGTGAAATCTAAAGTTTTGTTTAACTCACCTACAAAAGCATCATATCTATTAGTGTATTTCATTATTGCATATCCACTTCCTAACAATAATACAGCACCTACTAAAAGTCCAATAAGATGCTTTTTATGTAAATTTGTTTTATTCAATACAAATAATGAAACAATAAAAATTCCTACGGCAAACAATACAGCCCTTGTCTGAGTTTGAAATAATGTAAGCACTACAAATACGATTGCGACTACAGTTAGTGTTTTATATAACTTCTTCCCAATACTAAAAACATAAATCAAAATTGGTAACATTAAAAACTGTATAGATGAAAGTAAGTTTTTATGACCCATAGTAGCCGCAATAGCATCAAATTCATGATTTCTTATCCATTCAGATTTAATACTCATTATATCAGAGTAATTTGTAATTATCTGAAAAAAGTAAATGGCTGATAAAAATAAAGAGAAGTAAACAAAGGAATTCAATAGCGGCTTAAACCCCTCCTGTTTTACAAATTGTATTACAATTACTCCAAATACATATGCTAAAAATAACTTAAGAATAACATAAATTGATTCTGAGCCAAATCCGTTATAAAAAGCAGATAATATATAACTGATAATTACAACACCAAACATTAACAATGCTGGGTGCATTAGAACCTCTTTATAGATTCCTTTATTTGTTAAAAGGTAATAAATCAGCACACCACTTATAAATAACCCTAAAATTAGAAATCGAATACCCAATGTAGGGTCAGAAGTAGAAAACGATACAATTAAAGGTATAATTGCAATGAAAATTTGAAGGAGTTTCTTCATACTACAATAATAAAGAAAATTTATGGGAAATATGAAGAGAAAAAAGTCGGGGTAGCAGTACTATATCCTACTAGATATGACAACTCAAAAGGTACCCGAATAGGTCCCTCGCTATTTTATACATCAAAACTATATAACAAATATATCAAATAATCTAAATTCGATACCCGAAAGGCCCACCAATAATAAAATATTACCCTAACTAAAACTAACAAAAGAAACATGTTATACGTTTTTCTTAAAATAATCATATAGATTTACAACTTAATAATTAAAATTTATCTGCTATGAAAAAATCAATCTTATCTATATCTACATTACTAGTCTTATTTCTTGCTTTTGGACTCTCTTCATGTCAAAAGCAAAAATATTGCGCGCAATGTTATGAAAATATTTCTGGTTACCAAGCTAGTGATTTTTGTGACGAAAGTGATGCAGTAGATGATTATATCCAAGAATTGACATCTACAGGAGCTGCTGCAGGTCAAGCGTGGAGCTGTACAAAAGTTTCAGAATAGAGCATAAATACGGTCACGGCCTAAGTCTAAAAAATATTTCATTCTAACGTATTAATTTACTAATCTACAACTCCCCCATACTTTTGGCTTAGTCAATTAAATAGAATATCCTTACTTAAATATCACATATCTTATTCTAATACTATTAGAAAGATAGTTTTTTTCTGAACCGCTATGCTATAAGATTAAACTTTGAAACCAATTCAGATTTTTTAAATGGAATAATTAAAGTGAATGATAACACTAAGCAATCAAAAACAAGATTTTACAATTTGAATAAGAAATTTTCTAGTCTAAAAGTCAGATATAAACTCAATCAACCAGAAGGCCTTACTTATGGAGACCCAAATAATTACATAATTTATGAAAAAAGTTCGAAATTAGGACCGTAAGGCCCACCAAAAAGAAACCCACTCATTTGAGTGGGTTTTTATTTATTCAATAATTATTTTTTTCTCAACTGTTCCATCATCATAGATGTAAAAAAGAGGAACATTTTTACTTTCTTCAGTATCTCTTCCTAATAAATCTTTAATACGAATTATGTCTTTTTCTAAATTATTATCAATAATACCTGTTGGATTTATTGTTGGAAGTGCAAAGTCAACAATAACAGGGAAATGATCAGAAGCAATCTTTGTGTCATCCCAAAACAAATTATTTTGAGCTAGTAAAGAGGCACTCATATGCTCTGTTGATATAATAAATGACTTATCTACTGACATTACACTATTAGTAAAAAATACAAAGTCCAATCTTCCTGGAGGAAAATCACCTACAGAAGGAGTGCTCTTATCCCACGTATATGCAATTTCTTTCTCATTAAAGTAACAAATTTGATCTTCTAGTGGAGTGTTGTCCCAGTCAGGAAAGCCAACATTACCAAATGTAACAGTATCTGATATTGTTCCATTCACAATAGTATAATACTGTTCTGAATATCCAACCAAGTTCATGTCTCCAGAAAAGGAAATTGGCGTATTAATTGGCAAATCTATAACTCCACCAACTGTTTTAGCATCATGTATAAATTCAATAAAAGCATCAAAATTCTCCTGCCTACCTTGATTATTGCTACAACATGGTGGATGACCATTAATTATTAAAATATCTGTTGAATAGATACTATCAGGTAAATCTATTAACTCTGCATCAATCTTATTTGTAACTTGCCAAGATTGTAAAGAAGGATATTTAGATATTGTAAGATTACCAGAATTCAAATCAGGATATATATAAGGATAATATATAGAGCTCGTGTTTAAAAAGCCCATCACATCATTATAAGTGGTATTTCCACACTCTTGAAAGGTAATAATATCAGCATTAACACTCGCAAATATTCGCCTATGTTCATCTATACGATTATTATTTATAAGTCCATCAAAAAGAACATTGTAAGTCATAAGACGTAAATAAAGAGGATCGTTTTTTGAAAAATCAATAGATAAAGTTGTAGGTGTTGAGCAATTATCAAAAATATAACTAAATACAGAGCCATTATCTGGCATAAAGTCATTTCCAATTTTCTCTCTAATAGAAACAGATATAGTATCTGAAAACAAAGATCTATTGATTGCAATCTCAAACTCATCTGAACTATAAGTAGGCAGTGGAATAACATCTAAATCATACAAAGAAAGAGTGTCAACCATATTAGGATCAGTATCATCAAATACAAATCTATCAAAGAAATTTATTCCATATTCAGATCCAATATTATTTGTAGAATATCCTGTAGAAAAATTATTGTCAGCATCAATATTAATGAATACCTCTGCAGGATTATAAAATTGCTCTGTTAAATCAATTTCACTGCCACACCTAATCTTTATATATAAATACTCATTATCATTACAAATACTGAAACCTAATAGTTCTACACCTTGAGAGTCTGTTGAGTCATCAATATAAGTATTGATATTAGCATTCCAATCATCAAAGAAACCATCAATTTTAATTGTGGTTTGTGACAAAACATCAAAAGTAAAAAGTAAGAAAATAGATGATATGTATATTATTTTCTTCATAATGCAAACTTACTTAATAATTTTCTAAAAAAGTTCGAAACTGGGACCAAGAGGTCCACCAAAAATAAACCCACTCATTTGAGTGGGTTTTTATTTATTCAAGAATTATTTTCTTTTCAACTGTGCCATCATCATAGATATAAAATAAAAGAGAATTCTGCTTCTCAGTTGATTTCCTCCCTAATATATCTACAACTTTAATTAACCTGCTACTCTGATAATTCTCCTCGATAAAAGTTGTCTGATTTAAAGACATCTTACTGAAAAAATCCCATATCTCTTCTTCTATCACAACGTCTCCATCATCTCCCCAGTTATGACCACTTTTATGTGTATATAGCCATACTTCATTATTTGTATTTGAAGCACTATACTTATAGCTTATGGTAATTTTATTATTATTATTAAGATTGGGGAACGTATCAACAACAAGATCTGTCAGGGAATTATGATCCACCCAGAAATTAATTATTGTATCTATACCTAAATAAGCCCCCCAGTACTGATCAAAAGGATCTCCTTCAATGAGTGTTACATTATCATTTCTTCCATGAGTCTCAAATATTGGCACAGGAAATGTAGGACTACAAATATTATTAGTTAGTCCATTTGGAAATATTGTGCCTGCAACTGGAGCAAAAGCTCTAAAAACATTTGGAACTTCACAAGCTAATAAATAACACAACTCACCCCCATTTGACATTCCAGTAAAAAAAGTATTTACCGTACTTAACTGATATGTAGACTGCAAATATGAAGCTAATGAAACTATGAACCCTACATCATCTACAGTAACTCCAGAATGAAAATCATATCCAACATTCCAAAAATTATCACCCCAAGAATCTATTGTTCCTTGAGGATAACAAACAGCAAAACCATTTTGATCTGCCACTGTATTCATTCCACAATAATTCATAATACCCTGAGCCGATCCTGTAAAGCCGTGAGCCACAAAAACTAGTGGAGCATCAACTGGCAGATTTGCTGGAGCATAATATATATATGTTCTATTTAATCCATTATGTGAGAAATTAAAGGTCTGCTGTCCAAACCCAACACAGGGTAAGAAAAGTAATATGAGTAGTATTTTTTTCATAATGCAAACTTACTAAATAATTTTCTAAAAAAGTTCGAACTTAGGACCGAGAGGTCCACTAAAAAGAAACCCGCTCAATTGAGTGGGTTTATATTTATTCAATCACTATTCTTTTCTCTACTGTTCCATCATCATAAATATAAAATAACAAGGTATTTGATGGATTATTAGTTCTTCCTAATACATCTACATATTTAATTAACTTTTTATTACTATTAGGTGTGTTAATTCCTGATAAGATATCATCACATAAGACCTCAACTTCAATATCGTAAAAGAAGTAATAATAACTCAATGGGTCAGTATTCGCACTAGAACTTGTAATGTTTATAGCAGAGGCTATATCATAAGGATAGTTTGCATTTGAATTGTTTCTATACAATCCAGATGTCTGTAATGCACCTTGTGAAATACCTAATTGCATATCATTAGCAATAGGAACATTAAGGTTTAAATCAATTGTTTGTTGTCCTGAGGATATAGTTAAAGTAGTATCATCAATCACTACCCCTCCACTATTTCTTAACTCAAACGTGATCGTATTATTAGCTTCTGAATATATCATAGCTGATTTTATAATACATTCTTTTGATGCACTAAAATTTAAATGTTGGTCACCATTAAAATAACCACCACTTGCAAAAGAATTATCTAAAGCTCCGCCAAAAGCAACTGTAGTGTTAGCATTAGGATCAAAATTAGATGCAGATGCATTAGTGCAACCAAGTACAGGATCAATACAAGATCCATCATCATAACAAGACAAGTTATCATAGTTTAATGCTAAAGGGTCTGTGCATCCAGACACATAACAACAACTCCCATCATCAGTTATTGCTAGAGAAGAAAAATTAAAAGCAGCATTATCAGTGCAACCACAATCTTCACTTAATTTATAGCTATATACAGATGTAGGATATATACCAATATTAGTATTCCAATCTTGCCCAAGTAAGAAGTAAATATTACATCCTATAACAAAATTTCCTGGAGCCCATATAGCCCCTCCAGGATGTGATTGAAGCTGATTCCATGAATCATTTAATGGATTATATTCCCAAAACTCACCACTAGATAATGGTCCATGATCATCCCCATCTCCACTTAGAATATATCCCTTTCCATTATATGAAAATTGAGTGCCTGCAACTCTTGCTTCTGAAGGAAAATTTGCCATTTGCGTCCAGCTATCATTTGTTGGGTCATATTTATAGAAATCATTGTAAATATATGAACCAGTGGAATTACTCCCAGGACCTGGATTACTCCCATGACCGAAACCAACATAAGCATAATCGCCAATACCAAAGTAGAATGGATGATGTCTCTCATTAGCTATAAGATCACTCTTTTGTATCCAAATATCTGTTAAGACATCATACTCCCACCAATCACCTAAATTCCCATTCCCATTACCACCACAACCCATGTATATTTTATTATTTACAACAATCATAGCTGGGTGCTGTCTACCATCTCCAGGGAAATTTGATTTTTGATTCCAGACATCATTAGCCATATCATATTCCCACCAATCTACTGGGTATTGACCATTAGAAGTAGATCCAAAACCTATATATGCTTTATTCCCTACAGCAACACCATAGCTATAACCCCTTCCAGAAAAAGGAATATCTTGTAACTGCACCCACAAGTCATTAGCTTTATCATACTTATATACATCATCTAAATAACTTCCTGAAATAACAAACCCATATTCATCATTTCCAAAAGTAATTGGATGATGTCGTCCATCACCTGAAAAATTAGATAACTGATTCCATGTCTGACAAAACCCAAATAAAGGGAATATAATTAAAATAATTTTTAGTAATTTTTTCATGTTGCAAATATATTATTTAACACTTTAGTAAATCTATTTTTTTACTTATTATACATACAGAATTTATTTAATAATATATTCCCCATCAGGATATATTTTCAACCATTTATCTAGTTGGCTTCTATTTCTTAATGTTACAATTAAATTATTATCAGTAAATACTATATTTGATGCTCTTTTCCTCATTTCTGATAATATCTTATCACCTTTTTTAATTTTTTTCTTTAACTCATTTTTTATAATATTGATTTAAATTTTCTCTTGCCTTTGATATCTTAGGAGATATTATCATCTTACAATATTGTTGATCCTTATTTAGTTTATAATATCCCTGATGATAGTCTTCAGCCTTATAAAAGTCTCTAAACAGCTCAGTCTTTGTCACAATTGTATTTTCAAAAATATCATTGTCTAAATACGTAATATATTTTTTTATAATATCTGCTTCTAGCTGATTATTGAAAAGAATAATCGATCTATAATGCTCCCCTTTATCATTTCCCTGCCTATTTAATGTTGTAGGATCATGTGTTAAGAAGAAAATCTCTAATAACTGCTCTAAACTAATTTTTTTTGAATCATACGTTATTTTACAAACTTCAGCATGTTTAGTTTTACCACTACTCACTTCACGATATGACGGATTTTTGATTTCTCCACCAGAATAACCATTAACTACTTCTATAACTCCTTTGACATCTTCAAATACAGCTTCAACACACCAAAAACAGCCACCACCTAAATAAATAGTATTGATATCTTGGGTTTTATCAGTAATCATTGTCATAATGTTAAGGGTAAATAATATTGATAGTAATTTCATTTCTTCTATTTAAAATTTCAAAAGGTGAATTATAAACTAATAATTCAAACTTATTATCATGCTTTATATTCTCTCTCTCTAATATATTTTTTAATTCTTTTATTTTATTTTCTTCAATATTTTTATTTGAGTATCCTGAATATTGAATAGCAGCTTTAGTACATGAAGCAATAGTCATAAAATTAATTTTAGGATTATTTGCTTTAGGTAGGCTGTCTAGTGTATAATTATTGGGCATCCTAAATATCATCTCTTTGTTACCATATAATTTCATAGTTACCGGAGAGGTCATAGCAATGCTTACATTTTTATTGTTATCACCAAATATATATGCTGCTAAGTTTTTAAAGTAGTTATTTCTTTCTTCTTTTGCCTTAGAATAATAACTTGCATTTACAGATTCTCTATACTTCCTGATTTCAATATTATCTATCTTCTTTAGTATAATATATTGTTCTTGCACACTATTACTCGTGTTATTTTTGAATGAATAAATTAGAAGTGAAAAAACTATCATTATCATAATCAATAAGGCTTTCTTCATACTTAAATACTGTTAAATAATTCATTAATTTTTTTTTGTCGAAACATGAAGATATTCAATAGTTTTCTTTTAATAAAAAGCTTGTGCATTAATCTTCCAAAGATATAAAATGGTAATTTATATTTTACTCTATCAATTACCTCCGTAGTACCATCACTATTGCTTTTAAAATGATGCTCATGATGCCACAATTTATATGGCCCACAAATCTGATTGTCAATAAAATAGGATCCTTCTTTGACTTGAGATATTTCTGTCACCCAATTTAAATTAATAATTTTAAAAGGTTTGATCTTGTAACTAATAATCTTTCCTTCATAGAAATCATCAGACTTACCTGATAAAATTTTAAACTCAACATCTTCAGGAGTTAGTTTGTTAAGGTTACGAGGTTTTCTGAAAAAATCCCATATTAAATCTATTTCTTTAGCTACTGTTTGTTTAGCAAGTAAGGTGTATAACCCTCCACCATGTTTAATAATTTGTACACTCATTTTTTATTTTCTATTTTTTCTATTTCAGATAAGACTCTACTTGCCTCAGCAGTTTTAGCATCACTTTTAGCTCTATTGTATTTTGATAAATTGTACGCTTCTTCTGTAAGTGTCTTATACTTATCCTTTAACTTCTGCATCTTAGTTTTTTTCTTAAAAAAATTAAACATAGTTATATTTATTTGTTATTATATTTATTGTGTAAAATATAGCAAGAAGAGGAGGTATAATCTTTATTCTAGTCATATTTTAGACTGATTTAAAAAAGGATCGTTAACTCTTGCATAAGGATATTCTGCAATTTTATCTAAACTATAGTATGTGTTTAATCCACCTACTCCAATACTATTTGATAAATCAAATTGAATATTCCCATTCTTATGAATTGCACTATCAGGCACATAAAGCCTTTCAACACGACCAATAATTAAATGGCATCCATTAGATTTTATTAATTGAATATCCTCTAAATTTAAACCAATTTTAACATAACTATCTTTAACATATGGGGCTAGAAAGTTATTTAAATATTCAGCTGTTAATCGACACTTTTGAAATTCGGATTCATTCTTATCAAATTTAACTGATGTATAATGAGATCTCTCTATCATATCTGAATTAATATGATTAATTGTAAATTTATTTGTTGCAATAATATTTTCATAGGTATCTCTTGTATTTTCTTTTGTAGGCCTCAATACAAATCCCATTAATGGTGGATTACTTCCTATATGAACAACAGAACTAAAGATGGCAAGATTTTCTATGGAATCATTAGAAATAGTGCCAATTAGATTTGCAGGGCTAATACCAGTGATAGAATTAATTAAATTAAGTCTATCAACTTTTTCTAATTGCTGAATACTATCTTTATTTAAATACATATATAACCTTTTAGATTAATCTTGAATCATAAGCCCAGTGCAGTAAGGCTTGCCTTTGTTTAATCCTACAGTTAAGATCCCCTATTTTACAATTCTTTTTCAAAGCTCCAACATGCCTTCTCATAGCTTTCCACCTTTTAATTTGACGTAAATCTTCTTTTTCTAATCTTCTGCCCATAAAATACCTACAGTACCACTGAAACCATCCCCTAGGGTCTTGATCAAAGATCCAACCCTTATCAAGCCAGTGCTGTAGTGGAAGTGAAGCATCTATTTTAAAAAAATTTAGTTCAATATTCTTTTTACTTTTAGAGATTTTAGCCTCTTGAAACCATGAAGCAGGAAATTCCAAAAAACAATCTGTCATATACTTGCCTCCAAAAACCCCTAAGTTTAACATTTCAATGGGTGAAAGTTCTGGAACAAATTCACTATCAAAATTTTTACCTTCTGGCTGAGATAAGAAATATTTATAATTAGATTGCATTAAATCATTTACTATTACTTCTTTCATAATTTATTTTTTTAATGTTGACATTCCTCCGTCAACAGAAATATTTTGACCAGTAATCCATTTAGAATTATCAGAAAGTAAAAAATGAATTAATGAAGAAATATCTTCAGATTCACCTATTTTTTTAAGTGGATTATTATTTCTAATTCTTTCCTCACTTTTTTCATTGCTTAAGAACCTACCAGACATTTTACTTTTAAACATTGAGGGTGAAATACAATTAACTCTAATATCTGGCGAAAACTCAGCTGCTAAAGCAGTGCAAAGACCAACAAGAGCTGACTTTGCAACTGAAACTGATGAATGAAATGGCATACCAAGCTTACTTGCTAGAGAGCTAATAAATACTAATGAAGCATCTTTGTTAAAATAAGAATGATAGTATTTTAACACTTTTATCAATCCCATAACACTTACATCAAAATCATTATAAAAGTCCTCAATTTTAAGACTTTTGAATGGCTTTAAATTAATAGTTCCTGGGAAGTATACCAGACCATCATATTTTAATTCTTCTGTATAATAAGTTGAAGGATCTAAAATATCAAAGTTGCTTACACAACTTTGACTATCTGCTCTACTTAATCTTATAAAATTATACTGTTGATTAAAATTTTTGTATAAACTTAGAGCTGCCTCACTACTAGCTCCTATTAAAAGTATATTTTTCATTATAAGTTATCAATTTTACTTGCCATTAAAAAGTCATTTTCATGCAATCCGTTAATTTTATGAGTAAAAAGAATAATTTTAACTATTTTATAATTAATATGTATAAAAGGATGATGCCCCTGCTCTTCAGATAAAATAGCAACTTTATTCGAAAATTCTATTGCATCTAAATATATATCAAATTTGAATTCCTTTAATAGATGTTTGCTATCCTCAACAATCCATTGTTCACTGACTAATTTTTTATATTCAATAATTTCGCTGGAATTTAAAGCTGGAACACCTCCTTGACAAGGAATGCATGTATTTTGTTTAAACATCATAATATATTAAATTAATTGTTTAGTTATTTTTGAACTCATAGGGCTTGTTGTAGAATTAAAATAATCAATCAGCTTCCCTTCTTTATTTAAAAGATATTTCTGAAAATTCCACTTTACAGTTGAGTTAACCTTACCATTTAGTTTTTTATCTGTTAGCCAAGCATAAATTGGATGTAGTTCAGGACCTTTAGTATTAATTTTCTCAGTTATGATAAAACTCACTCCAAAATTCTTAGTACAAAAACTTTTTATTTCTTGCGCATCACCAGGCTCTTGCCCACCAAATTGATTACAAGGAAGTCCAATCACAACTAGATCATTCTTGTAAGCTTGATACAACTCTTCTAATTGAGCGTATTGTTTTGTAAACCCACACTTTGAGGCAACATTTACAAAAAGGATATACTTTCCCTTAAAATCATTAAAATCTATACTAACACCATCAATAGTATTAATCTTACTATCATATATAGATTGAGCTGAGGCGATTAATACGTTTGCAAGTAAAAGTAGGGAGGTGATTATATTTTTCATTTTTATTTTGTTTATGTAAGATAAAAATAAATGAGTGTAAGTTATACAACTAAAACTCATTTATCTTCATCATAATGAATTATAATTAAAGTGCAAATCGCTTAACAACTTCACCATTTCTATAGATATCAAAAATTATCTGATTTTTAACTAATCTATCTATTTTTTCTCCAAGAATGTTAATTGAATATAAATATTCTTTATCTA
>Ga0206125_10003931_pt1 | contig 13654 bp, 11 predicted proteins | sample Helgoland_Spring_4_FD_148598 | JGI IMG/M metagenome (GOLD analysis project Ga0206125, IMG submission 148598) | Pelagic subsurface seawater microbial communities from Kabeltonne, Helgoland, North Sea - Helgoland_Spring_Bloom_20160331_1 | ecosystem: Environmental > Aquatic > Marine > Epipelagic ... | reverse complement strand
CTCCTTTAAAGCTCGCAATCGCCTCATAAAACGCTGCTTCATCTACACCCATATTTTGACAAATCCATTTGGCTCCAGCTAAATTATTTAAATTGTGAGCTCCAAAAACTTCAATAGGCATATCCCCTTCGGGAGTTTCCAACAAGGTAACTCCATTTTGAACCTTGTAGTTAGGTGTGCTATATGGTAATTTTCTTATTGGATTTGTTGCTGCTTCGGCAACACGTTTTACTTCAGTATCATTTTCGTTATACACAAGAATACCACCATTCGTTATTTTACCAATAAAAATTTCAAACTGCTCTACATAATTTTCGTATGTCGGAAAAACATTAATATGGTCCCAGGCAATTCCTGAAATCAATGCTATATTAGGCTGATACAAATGAAATTTTGGTCGTCTATCTATCGGAGACGATAGGTACTCATCTCCTTCAAGCACAATAAAATCATTCTCTTCAGTAAGATGCACCATGGTGTCAAACCCTTCTAACTGAGCTCCTACCATGTAATCAACAGCAATGTCATGATAATGCATCACGTGCAAAATCATCGAAGTAATAGTTGTTTTACCATGTGAGCCACCTATGACCACTCTAGTTTTTGATTTAGACTGCTCGTATAAAAACTCTGGATATGAATATATTTTCAGTCCTAACTCTTGCGCTTTTAACAACTCTGGATTATCTGCTTTGGCGTGCATTCCTAAAATAACCGCTTCAATATCAGGCGTTATTTTTTCTGGATACCATCCAAGAGTCGTTGGCAAAATTCCTTTTTTCTCGAGTCTGGACTTTGAGGGCTCAAAAATCGCATCATCACTTCCTGTAACCTGATATCCTTTATTATGTAGGGCTAAAGCTAAATTGTGCATCGCACTTCCACCAATAGCTATAAAATGAGTTTTCATATGTATTCGTCGTGTTTTTATCTAAAATTTATCTCCCTAAAAGGTCTATAGTTATCCCTACGCCTTTGGAACTAGTTTTATATGTTTTTTTTTGAGCTTGAATTCGAGTTTTTTAATTGTAACATAATCTCTGACGCCTTATCTGGTTCATTCATTTTGTTTTTATATAAGTCTGCCAGTTTTTGATAACTAGCTCTAGAATTCCCAATGGCAATCGCTTTTTTATAATATAGTTCTGCTTTTGTATATCTTCTAAAATATTCTTCGATATGGCCTCTTGACAAATTGCCGTCTACAGGCGACAATCGCATCAGCTCCGCCGAATATCTAATGGCTTTAGACTCGCTTCCTCCAACAATCCCGGGGAGTTTTAAGTACAATTCAATTAAAGCCCATCGCGCATCAATGTGCTTTGGATCAAGCTGAATGGCTTTTTCAAAGGAACCTTTTACCTCATCAATCATTCCAAGTGCTTTAAATTTGTTAACCTCAAGCGCTTTCATTCCTAAAGCACCGCCATATTTATAAAAGTAATCGGCTTCACTTGGCTTAAGTTGTTTCAGCTTTTCATAATTCGAAATTGCTTCATCCCAAGATTTATTAACTCCTGCGATATCTCCTAAATATTCAATAGCCTTGAGGTTGGTTGGATCAGATTTTAAAATCGATCTAAAAATAACTTCAGCTTGATCTGTTTTACCATCATCAAACAGTCGCTGCCCTTTCTCCAAATTGCTTTGTGACATAACAAGTACCGGTAGTAATAAAAAGATGAATAAAAAGTGTTTCATAGTTCAAAAATAAGTAAAATTAAAAGGATAAGTAAAATTTTGTATCACATAAAAAAGCTAAAATTCCGAAAATCAGCTCGAAAAAAAAATTAAAACTCAAAGCCAAACGTTTCAAACAGCTGCGAATTCAAGCCGTCAGAAACACCTTCAAATTACACAACTGCAACAAAGCCATACCCTAATGAGAGCAAACATCCGTTACTTTTCGGTAAGTAGCAAGAACGAAGCCACTTTTCTTATTTATTTAGGAATGCCCCCAAAAATGCGGGTCGGGACATACGCTTCAATCTTTTATCGGTAAAAACCTCAAAAAGGATTTCCGCTATTATCCCTCATTCAATTGCTAATTCACTACAACAATTGTAATTTAAACACTATCAAAAAACAGGCTCCTTCTCCAGCGTATTGTTTTTTTATTATATTAGTAAAAAATAAAACATGAAAACATTACACGAATGGTTTGAAGAGTATGGTGTAAGTCATAAAAACGTGACCAATAAAAAAATTCATTACATCTGCGTTCCTCTAATTTTTTTCTCAGTTGTGGGTCTCTTTATGAGCATACCTAGTGCAATACTATCCCCTTTAGCCTCCATACATCCTATTTTTGCTAATTGGGCTTTTATTGTTTTAGTATTTGTATTGCTGTTTTATTTTAGACTCTCCATAGCGATGGGTATAAAAATGTTGCTATTTATTGCATTATGCCTCATTGGTAATTTTTTTATCGCACAAACATTACCGCTAGCATGGTTTTCATTGGCTTTGTTTGCCGCAGGATGGATTGGGCAGTTTTATGGACATAAAATCGAAGGTGTAAAACCATCTTTTATTAAGGACTTACAGTTTCTATTAATAGGACCGGCTTGGGTCATTGACAACGTTTTAAAAACAAACTAAAACCACTCGTTTACAAATTTAGTTGACAAAAAAATCATTGCAAAGACTTCAAATAACAACAAGCAATTGCTTTCAGTTTTAGAAAAAGATAAGTTATCAGAAACTACTTCTTTAGGCAAGGCCATATTAAAAAAGAACAAAAAAAATCCGCTTCAAGCAATTTGAAGCGGATTTTCTATTATATATCAGAAAACTAATTAGTCATTCAACATTTTCCAAAGTTTGTCTTTTAACTCACTTAATCCTTGCTGTGCCACGGACGAAATAAACATATAAGGCACATCTTTAAAAGCAACATCTAGTTCTACTTTTAACTCTGCTTTTAATTCATCGTCAAGCATATCACATTTTGAAATCACTAACAAACGTTCTTTATCCAGCATTTCAGGATTGTACTTAGTCAACTCGTTTACAAGAATATCATATTCACCCTTAATGTCTGGTGTATCTACCGGAACTAAAAATAATAGTGTTGAATTTCTTTCAATATGTCTCAAGAAATAATGTCCTAATCCTTTTCCTTCAGCAGCACCTTCTATAATTCCAGGAATATCAGCAATTACAAACGATTGAAAATCCCTGTAAGCAACAATTCCCAAGTTCGGTTTCAAAGTTGTAAACGGATAATCAGCAATTTTTGGCTTAGCCGAGGTCAATACCGATAATAAGGTTGATTTTCCTGCATTAGGGAAACCTACTAAACCTACATCAGCCAAAACTTTAAGTTCCAAAATTACATCCATCTCAGTACCCGGTAATCCAGGCTGAGAATAACGCGGTGTTTGATTAGTCGAGCTTCTAAAATGCCAGTTTCCTAATCCACCTTTACCTCCTCGGGAAAGTACTTGTTTTTCTCCGTCCTCTGTGATCTCGAATAAAATTTCACCAGTTTCTTTGTCTTTCACTACCGTACCTAGTGGAACTTCGATGTATTTATCATCTCCATCAGCTCCAGTACTTCTATCTCCACTACCATCTCCACCGTTACCCGCTTTTATATGACGTGCAAATTTTAGGTGAAATAAAGTCCACAATCCTTTGTTTCCAACCAAGTAAACGTGACCACCACGACCACCGTCACCTCCATCAGGACCTCCTTTTTCAATAAATTTCTCTCTGTGTAAGTGCGTAGATCCTTTTCCTCCTTTACCGGATGAAACAAATATTTTTACATAATCTACGAAATTCCCTTCTGTCATAACTCTCTATTTAATTGTAATAATATCTTTTCATAGACAATTTACTATTTGTATTTTAATCTTGATAGATGATTATTAATTCTATGCTTGACTATTATCTCTTAAAAAAGTGAAATAATATTCAAAATGTATGCTTTATACTTTTATTTTCGTAATGCTTTTACTAGCACTTTATCAATTTTAATTCCGTCCATATCGATCACCTCTAGCTCAAAATAATTCCAAATTAATTTTTCACCTTGCTTCGGAATATGTGACAATTCAGTCATAATTAATCCGCTTACGGTCGTAACATCGTAATCATTAATTAAATCATCTAACTCAAAATAAGTTAAAAAATCGTGTAATGAATAATGTCCGTCTACTAACCAAGTACCATCCTCTCTTTCGATTAATTTAAAATCATCTTTGTAAAACTCAGACGCATCACCTACTAAAGCTTCTAAAATATCGTTAAGTGTAATAACACCCTGGAAAATCCCGTATTCATCAGAAACAAACGCATAATGAATACCCGATTTTTTAAACTGTTCTAAAGCCTTGTAAGCCGTAGTGTGTTCCATCATAAACGGCGCATCAGTCATAATGCTTTCTAACCTAAAATCTTCATTATCAATATTAGCAAAAATGTTTTTTAAATTTGCTACTCCTACAATTTCATCATAATTATCCTTGTAAACGGGATAAATGGAATGCAACTCTTCCAACATAAACCTTTTGACATCGCTTTTTGTAGCTTGTAGTGGTAAAAATACTACCGACTTGCGGTGTGTCATTAAGGAATTTATTTTTCGATCGCCAATATGAAAAACACGTTCGACAATATCTTGCTCAATTTCTTGTACCTCACCACCCTCAGTACCTTCTTTGATGATGGCTTTAATTTCTTCCTCGGTTACTTTACCGTCTGCTGAAGGTCGTATTTGCAATACACTTAGCAAGAACTCTGTTGAGTGTGTCAATAACCATATAAAAGGTGCTGTAATGATTGACACGACTTTCATAGGCATAGCGACAGCTTTTGCGATTGCTTCGGGATGATTCAACCCTATTCGCTTTGGTAATAATTCCCCTAGAACCAAAGAGAAAAAAGTCAAAATTACTACCACAACTCCTACTGCTATAGTGGGTGCGTATGGTTTTAAAATTTCGAACGAGCTTACAAAAAGCTGTACATCGGTTGTGATTTTGTCCCCGCTGTAAATACCAGTTAAAATACCAATCAAGGTTATTCCAATTTGTACAGCTGACAAAAACTTATTAGGCGCATTGGCTAACTCCAAGGCTACTTGAGCACTTTTATTCCCCTTTTTTGCTGCAGATTCTAATCGAGTTTTTCTAGCAGAAATCAATGCGATCTCAGACATCGAAAAGAGTCCGTTTAATAAAATCAGAAAAAGTATGATTAGTATTTCCATATTTTTTTTAGCCCAGATGGCAGCAAAAAGTACGACGCTGGTAAAACGTGGTTTTTCTTGATAAAAAAGAGCGACCGATGGAAGCTCCTTTTTTTTGGTAGAAAAACAGTTTTATGAGCTAGTACTTGTAGCGTACAGCTGGAATTGCTTCTTATAAATTATCGATAACTGCACTTAAGCGCAGGGTAATTTCATCAATAGAACCGATACCGTTTACTGCGTGAAACTTTCCTTGATCTTTGTAATAACCCATTAAAGGAGCTGTTTTTTCATTGTATTCTTGGTAACGATTTCTGATTTTTTCTTCGTCTTGATCGTCTGCTCTTCCAGATGTTTTTCCTCTGTCTAACAATCTAGCAACTAAAACCTCGTCATCTGCCTCTAATGCAATTGTTGCGGTGATACTTTGACTTTTTGAAGACAAAAACACATCTAAAGCCTCTGCTTGCGAAAGTGTTCTTGGAAAACCGTCGAATAAAAACCCTGCTGAATCTGGATTATTATCCACCTCAGCTTGTAGCATTTTAATGGTTACATTATCCGGAACTAACTCACCTTCATTCATGAAAGTTTGCGCTAGTTTCCCTAAATCAGTTCCGTTTTTGATGTTGTATCTAAAAATATCTCCAGTAGAAAGATGTGTTAGATTGTATTTTCCTTTTAAAAATTCTGCCTGAGTTCCTTTTCCTGCTCCTGGTTTCCCAAATAAAACAATGTTGATCATAATGTTGTTGCGTAGTTGTAGTTATTCTTTTAGTTTGTATACCTCTGATAAATTTCTGCCAAGGCCGTCGTAATCTAGACCAAAACCAACGATAAATTTATTTGGAATTCGAATCCCAACATAGTCAATCGGGAAGTCTTTTTTATATGCTTCTGGTTTAAAGAAAAGTGTAGCCACTTTTAATTGCTTGACGTTTTGCTTGCTAAAAATATGGTGTAATTCCTCGATTGTATTTCCCGTATCAACTATATCTTCAATAATCACAACTGATCTACCTGCTAGATCTTGATTGATTCCAATAAGTTCTTTTACATCATTTGTGGAACTTGTACCTTCATACGAAGCCATTTTTACAAAGCTAAGTTCGCATGCTGTTTTGTAACTTTTCATAAAGTCAGCAACAACCATAAAAGAACCATTTAATACCCCTATAAAAACAGGTACTTCATCTTTAAAATCGGCCTGAACTTGCGCAGCCATTTTTGTAATTGCATGGGCAATTTCTTGAGCTGACAAAAATGGAACAAATTGTTTATCGTGTAGTTGAATCATTATTTTCTGTTTAAAATAATGTGCAAATATAGGGATTTCTGAATTTAGAATTTAGAATAAAAGCCATAAGAATATACCTCAATTGAAAATAGCAGGTCTTTTTGGTTCAATATTAATGAGGAACTTTTATAAAAAGACAGCAAATAATGCTGCTTAGCAAGCTAGTTGGAGTAAAAACGCCTTATTAGCATGGGCTGATTCCTATGTGAAAAAGCGAACAGCAACAGAGAGGGACATTAGTCGGACTGTATTTAAACTCAAAAAAACTGAACGGAAGCCTCCTAAACAACACGAATTTGAACTGATGATCACCGCAATTATCCTTGAAGCGACCAGACCATCACCATAGAAATTTTGAAGAAAATAAAATAGCATTTTCGCATTTGACGCAGATAAAGTATCTTTACACGCAACAAACAACAACACAATGAATTATTTTTCTTCTGATTTTAAATTAGGAATATTGGGTGGGGGACAGCTGGGCAAAATGTTATTATTTGACACTCGGAAGTTTGACATACAAACCTACGTATTAGACCCAAGTGATGAAGCACCTGCTAGAATGGCCTGCAATCAATTCTACAAAGGCGATTTAATGGACTTCGAAACTGTTTACCAATTCGGAAAAATGGTAGATGTACTTACTATCGAAATTGAATTGGTTAATCTCGATGCTTTAGAAAAATTAGAAAGTGAAGGCTTGAAAGTTTATCCCTCGCCAAAAACATTAAAAGCAATCCAAAATAAAGGGAAACAGAAGGATTTTTATGTTGAAAATAACATCCCGACTTCAAAACACCTTCGTTTTGTAGATTTGAATGAACTAAAAAAAGCAGTCACATCGAGCGAAGTCGAGATGCCATTTGTATGGAAATGTGCCGAGTTTGGTTATGACGGAAACGGCGTGAAAATTGTTCGATCGACTCTTGATCTAATTAACTTACCTGATGTAGAATGCATTGCCGAGGACATGGTTCCTTTTAAAAACGAGCTAGCGGTAATTGTATGTCGCAATCCATCAGGAGAAATTAAAACCTACCCCGTTGTAGAAATGGAATTTCATCCTGAAGCCAACCAGGTCGAATATGTGATTTGCCCTGCTCGAATTGATGAGAAAGTAGCCGAAAAAGCAAGAGCAATCGCCTTGACCGTTTCAGAGCAATTTAATCATGTTGGATTGTTAGCCGTTGAAATGTTCCAGACTGAAAACGATGAGATCTTAGTGAACGAAGTAGCTCCTCGCCCACACAACTCTGGCCATTACTCGATTGAAGCTAGTTATACTTCCCAATTTGAAAACCACATCCGTGCTGTTCTAAACCTTCCGTTAGGAAATACCGATAGTAAAGTAGCGGGAATTATGGTGAACTTGGTAGGTGAAGATGGATTTTCTGGCAATGTAGTCTATGAAAACATCGAAACTATTTTAGGATGGAACGGTGTAACGCCACATATATACGGTAAAAAACAAACACGCCCTTTTAGAAAAATGGGTCACGTAACAATAGTAAATCAAGACATCAAAGAAGCAAGAAGAATTGCTGAGGATGTGAAGAATACGATTAGAGTGATCGCTTAAATAAATTGAATAATTAAAAGATTTAATGATTTAAAAATTACTAGAACCGAATGAAGTTTCTAATAATTTTTCAATCTTTAAATTCTACAATCTTTAACTAATAAATAATGAAAGTAGCAGTAATCATGGGAAGTATCTCTGACATGCCTGTCATGCAAGATGCAATCAACATCCTAAAAGAATTTGGAATTGAAACGGAAGTGGATATCGTCTCTGCTCATAGAACACCTGAGAAACTGTTTGATTTCAGTCAAAAGGCGCACATGCGGGGCATTACAGTAATTATTGCTGGTGCCGGTGGAGCCGCTCATTTGCCGGGAATGGTCGCATCGATGTCACCATTACCAGTAATTGGGGTTCCTGTAAAATCAAGTAATTCAATTGATGGATGGGATTCGGTTTTGTCTATTTTACAAATGCCAGGCGGAGTTCCCGTAGCAACTGTAGCACTTAACGGAGCTAAAAACGCTGGAATTCTAGCTGCACAAATCATTGGGAGCCATAATAAGGATGTTATGGATAAAATGATTGCGTATAAATTGAGTTTGAAAGAAGCGGTATTATTAGCTTCGGACAGTCTACATAAAAAATAAGATAACTTACGCAGAAATTCACAGAGAGAAAAAACAGAGATTCGCTAAAAATTCTCAATGTAGATTACAAAAACGCTTTGAGCCTGTGCGATTCCTTCGCGATTCTTTGCGTTATTATGCTAGTGCGGCAAATCCAAAAAAAATGGTTCACAGAGATTCACAGAGACAACACAGAGATTCGCTAAATTTTTTTACTTAACTAAGAAAAATTGGTCGTAAAAAATTATTTCGCAGAGAAAAACCAGAAATGCGCTAAAAATTCTCAATGTAGTATACAAAAACGCTTTGAGCCTCTGTGAATTCATCGCGAGTCTTTGAGTAATTATGCTAGTACGGCAAATCCAAAAAAAAATGGTTCACAGAGATTCACAGAGACAACACAGAGATTCGCTAAATTTTTTTACTTAACTAAGAAAAATAGGTCGTAAAAAATTATTTCGCAGAGAAAAACCAGAAATGCGCTAAAAATTCTCAATATAGATTACAAAAACGCTGTGAGCCTCTGCGATTCCTTCGCGAATCTCTGTTTAACAACCCTTAGTCCTCTTCCTCGATTTCCTCAAGTACCGCTTCAAACTCAGATGCGATAATATCATCATTGTTGATCCAATTCTCTGAAGTAACCAAGCTGAAGTTTATATTATCCGTAGTATTCAATTCCCAAATAATTGCTGCAGCATTCGGAAACGGAATGTTTTGTGTCATTTGGTCATCAAATAATCTTTTGATCAAATTACGATCAGACAAACCATTATTCAACAATTTCAAAACGTTTTCGGGATTTAATTCTTTTACTTCACCTTCAGTTGGTGTCATTGAAAAATGTACTACAGATGCTTTTGCATTCGGAAACTTTCCGTTGTACGCTTTAAAAAGTAATTGATTGACATGAAATAACCTTCCTTGCATGTGAATTTCGGGATATTCCTCGCACACTTTATCAATCAACATATTATGCGAAATCTGTTCGATTTGCCCTTCGTTAAGTTCTTCGCCAAGTTTGTAATCCAACACGATAGCAGCTGCTTCGTTTGGTTCGTAATCAGATATCGCCATACCTAACAATTCTGGTAAATTTTTTACCTCTGCAGTAGCAGCATCAGGAAAATTAAATCGTTCGCATAATTGTATTAAATCTGCGGCAGACCAATATCCCTCTACTTCGTTCACCGTATCAATTCTCTTTATTGCTATTCTGTAATTCATGTATAGTATTATTATTATTGACTATCGTAATTGATAATCGTAAGCAACAATTTACAAAATTTCTAGACCAAAAGCAAATAAACATTCCGTTGATAGCACAACAAAAACCAACAGTGCTCAAAACCAATTGTATGGACACGAAAACTGAGTTATTTAATTAAAATCCATTTTAACAAATCATCATCAGCCCGATTTCTTTTATTTAAGCCCGATAATCTACCTAGTTTTACTACATAGATTTTTATAAATCATTATCTTTACGGTCCGAAAAAAAGTTGATTACAACTCCTAAAATAATTACATTACAATGAACGTTTTATTATCAAAATTTACAACCAAACACGATACAGCCCCTTTTTCTCAAATTAAAAATGAAGATTATGCCCCTGCTATTCAAGAGGGAATCAGTTTGGCGAAAGCCGAAATTGATGCAATAGTAAATAATCCAGAAGCCCCTACATTCGAAAATACGATTGTAGCAATGGATTACACTGGTGATATTTTAGATCGTGCTTCGAGTATCTTTTTTAATTTGAACTCGGCAGAGACGAATGACGAAATGCAAAAAATCGCTCAAGAAGTTTCCCCATTATTATCAGAATTTGGAAATGACATTCGTCTCAATCCAGAATTATTTGCTCGTGTAAAAGCAGTTTATGATTCAAGAGAATCGTTGACATTAACTCCAGAACAACTGACTTTGTTAGATAAAAAATACAAAAGCTTTTCTCGAAATGGTGCCAATTTACCCGAAGACAAGAAAAATAAATTACGCGAAATAGACAAAAAACTATCGAAGTTAAGTTTACAGTTTGGAGAAAATATTTTGGCTGAAACCAATGCTTTCCAAATGCATTTAACAGATGAGAAAGACCTTGCTGGTTTACCCGAAGGAACTATTGAAGCCGCTCGCTCTTTGGCGAAAGCCCAAGAAAAAGAAGGTTGGATCTTCACACTAGACCACCCAAGCTATGTTCCCTTTATGACGTATGCAGACAATCGTGATTTGCGTAAAAAATTAGCGATTGCTTTTGGTGCAAGAGGATTTCAGAAAAACCAATTTGACAACCAAGAAATAGTATTGAAAATTGCCAAACTTCGTTTTGAACGCGCGAAATTGTTAGGTTACGAAACCCATGCACACTTTGTATTAGAAGAGCGCATGGCTCAAAGTCCTGAGCAAGTTTTCTCTTTCTCTCATAATTTATTAGCCAAAGCAAAACCAGCAGCTCAAAAAGAGTTTAATGAATTACAGGCTTCTGCCAAAGAGACTGATGGAATCGAAACCTTAGAAAAATGGGACGGCGGCTATTATTCAGAAAAATTAAAGCAAAAATTATTTGATTTTGACGATGAAAAATTAAAGCCGTATTTCCAATTAGAGAAAGTATTGAACGGTGCTTTTACTATAGCTCAAAAATTATATGGGTTGACTTTTACAGAAGTATTTGATATTGACAAATACCATCCACAAGTCATGACTTATGAAGTAACCGACGAAAAAGCAAATTTAGTCGCTATTTTCTACGCCGATTTTTTTCCGAGAAAAGGAAAACGAAACGGTGCCTGGATGACTTCGTTTAAATCACAATATGTAAAAGATGGCGTAAACGAAAGACCACATGTTTCAAACGTTTGCAACTTTACACCACCCACAGAAAGCAAACCATCTTTATTAACTTTTAATGAAGTAACCACGTTGTTTCATGAATTTGGACATGGTTTACACGGCATGTTAGCCAATACAAACTACCCTAGTTTATCAGGAACTTCAGTTTACTGGGATTTTGTTGAATTACCAAGCCAAGTCATGGAAAACTGGTGTTACGAGCCCGAAGCATTAGCTTTATTCGCAACGCATTACCAAACTGGAGAAGTAATCCCGATGGAATATGTAAACAAAATCAAAGAAAGCGCGAGTTTTCAAGAAGGATTGGCAACCATGCGTCAGTTGAGTTTTGGTTTATTAGACATGGGATGGCACGGTCAAGATCCAACAGCAATTACGGATGTAAAAGCTTTTGAAACCGAACAATTCGCAGCCACACAATTGTATCCAGAGGTAGCCGAAAACGCAATGAGCACGGCTTTCTCTCACATCTTTCAAGGAGGATATTCATCCGGATATTACAGTTACAAATGGGCTGAAGTTCTAGACGCTGACGCCTTTGAATATTTTCAAGAAAAAGGAATTTTTGATAAAGAAGTAGCTACTAAATTTAAAGAAAATGTACTTTCTAAAGGAGGAACAGAACACCCAATGACTTTGTACAAACGCTTTAGAGGTCAAGAACCTAAGCCAGACGCTTTATTGAAAAGAGCGGGGTTATTGTAAATTTTAGAAATCAGATTTAAACCGAAGTAGGAATGCTTCGGTTTTTTTTTTGATGACGCAACAAGGAAATCTTCTCTCTATTCACCAATTTGATATGTTTTTTGGTGAATACGTTCAGCAAAATTAGAAATTTAAAAAAACACCACCATCAGCCACCAAAAAATCGGAATACTTTCGACCCAAAACGAACTGTAGTATTTAGACCTATTTTCATTGGCAAAAACCAAAAATAAGCACAGCACAATCACTATAATTCCGTTAACTATTAATTGTTTTTCAATAAAATTATTCTTTAAAAATTCTAAAAAATAAAATGGAAGCAACAACAATAATCCGACGATTTTTGTTTTCCTTACACCTATGCGCTGTGGCACGGTTTGCAGATGGGGATCATCAGTAGTTAAATCAAGAATTTCAAAAATAAGAATCAAGACAAAAACCAATATAAAACGCTGGATACATTTCAAGAAAAAATCGTTTTCTAATGGCAGCCCAGCATTAATTATTGGCAGGACAAGTGTAACACCTACCCAGCACAATGCCACTATATAAATTTTTATTCCGGCCCAGTTACGGGCATTTTTTCTATTTGGAAAAAAGGGCAAAGTGTATAAAAGTGTGAGAACTAAAACAACAATTGCAACGCATTGCGTCACTAATTGTAACTGTAAAAAATAATGACCAACTCCTAAAAGTGAAAACAAACTCAGTAAAGCAATCAATTTTAGCTCTTTGCGCATTTGATTTTTCTTTGCTCTAGCCAAAGCATCATATTTCACGAAATTATAACCCACAATTGTACCCAAAAAAGCAAAATTTGCCATAGGGATATCTTGAGAAATGTTGAACATAAAATGTGTCATTCGAACCAATGCATACACTGACAAAGCCACGTGAATACTGCTTCTAATATAAAAATCAATTATTTTGCTAAAACTAATCATTAAACAAATTTAGTCAATTGTGAACAAACATACTTATTAGTTGATAAATTGATAAAAAATCACAAGAAAAACGGGAATTAAATTATTAATAATACTTATTTTTGCATCACTTAAAAAACACAACTTTAGTATACTTACATGAAAACAGACTCATTTGCTTTAAGACACTTAGGCCCAAGGGAAAACGATTTGCCAAAAATGTTGGAAACCATAGGTGTTGAAACTTTAGATCAGTTGATATACGAAACTATTCCGGCTGATATTCGTTTAAAAAATCCATTGGAATTGGAGCACATTATGACAGAATACGAATATGCAAATCACATTCGTTTATTAGGTCGTACCAACAAAGTGTACAAGTCTTATATCGGTTTAGGGTACCACCCAACCATAGTTCCGCCCGCGATCCAAAGAAATATTTTTGAAAACCCAGGTTGGTATACTGCGTATACACCATACCAAGCTGAGATAGCCCAAGGACGTCTTGAAGCCATATTAAATTT
>Ga0206125_10003929_pt1 | contig 13657 bp, 11 predicted proteins | sample Helgoland_Spring_4_FD_148598 | JGI IMG/M metagenome (GOLD analysis project Ga0206125, IMG submission 148598) | Pelagic subsurface seawater microbial communities from Kabeltonne, Helgoland, North Sea - Helgoland_Spring_Bloom_20160331_1 | ecosystem: Environmental > Aquatic > Marine > Epipelagic ... | reverse complement strand
AAGAAGAATAACATAAAAAAAACAAATAGACCAATAATGGTCGCCAATACATTCCCTAAAAACTTCATAATTGTATTTTATTGATAGGTAGCAAATACCTGATAATTGTTACATTCCTAAATGTAATTTTAAGAATTTTGTGTGTACAGTTTGTGCAAATATATTGCTTATTATAAAATTGTTTTAGTTAATTTGTGCTTAATATGAAATCACAACATCAGGTCGTTTTATCTCTGGGTAGCAATCAAGGAAATAAACTTGAAACTATCGAGTCATGCATTGCTTTTATACACAAAGAAATAGGTACGGTAATTCAAGTGTCAAAAATTTATGAAACCCCTTCTTGGGGTTTTGAAAGTGATCCTTTTTACAATTGTGCATTGGTTTTGCATACATTTCACACAGCGCAAAAAGTACTAAATCTAGCTTTAAAGATAGAGAAAGCATTAGGGCGAAATAGAAATAATACAATTGGCTACCAGTCTAGGAGTATAGATATTGATGTCATTGCCTTTGATGAGGAAGTTATAAGTACTGATAAATTACAAGTACCGCACCCATTAATGCAAAATAGAAAATTTGTTTTACTACCTTTTTTGGACTTGGGAATAAACTGGAAACATCCCGTTTTACATAAAACGGTTGCTGAATTATTGAGAGAAGCTCCAGATGAAAGTATTTGCAAAGTGATTGGTACCATAGATAATCCGTTACTACATATGTCCTTTGAGCAATTCAATTACGTTGCTTTTGAGGGTAACATAGGAGCAGGGAAAACAACTCTAGTCACAAAAATAGCCGAAGACTTTAATGCCAAAACAGTTTTAGAACGATTTGCAGATAATCCTTTTTTGCCTAAATTTTATAAAGATCAAAATCGCTACGCATTTCCATTGGAAATGTCTTTTCTAGCTGATCGATACCAGCAATTGTCTGATGATCTTGCTCAATTTGATTTGTTTAAAGATTTTTTAATAGCGGATTATCATATTTTTAAATCGTTGATTTTTGCTAAAATTACCTTAGCAGAAGACGAATATCGCCTGTATCGCAATTTATTTGATATCATTTATAAAGAGATGCCTAAGCCTGATTTGTATGTTTATTTGTATCAAAATTCAGAGCGATTGCTTCTAAACATAAAAAAGAGAGGGCGTAGTTATGAACAAGAAATTTCAGCGAGTTATTTGGATAAAATCAATAGCGGTTATTTGGACTATATCAAATCACAGTCTGACTTAAACGTATTGATTATCGATGTATCAGACAAAGATTTTGTAAAAAACCAAGAGGATTATTTGTATATATTAGACGAAATTAAAAAGAAAATGAACTAATATTTATTATCTTTTTAATGAAAAATGACCTTTTAAATTTGGTTTAAGATCGTCTAATTGCAAACGATACCAATAATCATCTGAAGGTAAGTTTATAGTATTGAATGTTCCGTCCCAACTGTAATTTGAAGGAGTTAATTCTTTTAATAATTTACCATATCGATCAAAAATTTGAGCTTTTGAATTAGGATAATCCTTCATTTCTGGTATTTGCCAAACATCATTATATCCATCATTGTTTGGTGTAAAAAACTTTGGAATACTGAAGATGGTGAAATTTTGCATTACCATATTACAGCCGTTATTTTCTCGAACATATGCGATGTATTGACCAGAAGGTAGAAAACTAAATTCATTTAGAGATTGAAAAAAGACACCATCTATCGAATATTCAAAATAACTTTCGGGCTTGTCTAATTCAATCGAAATTGAATTTTCATTAACTACAATAGCGTTAATAACAGGTTTCGCATGTTCGATAACACTAATGTCTTTTTTTGAATCGCAGGAGGCAATTGCCGGAGCACTTATTGTAACGCTGTAATCACCTATTGCCGCAACTGTGATCGTTTGGGTGGTTTCTCCACCTGGTGACCATAAATAAGTCCTATTGGGTATAGCAGCGTCAAGAATAATGCTTTTGCCTTGACATAAAATTGCTTCCTCTGTTACTTTACTTACAGGGTAGATCGTTGCTGTCACAGGAACTCTTGCACTGCTGCAGTTGTTCAAAACAGCTTCAGCGTAGTATGTCGTTGTAGTATTAATGTTGGGAGTTGTAAATGAGTTTCCAGTAAAAATGATTGTACCTCCCGTATTCATATCGTACCAATTTACAGTTCCCTCCGATGGAATTGCGTTAATGATCAAAGTACCTGAATCACATCGTGCCGCTGATGAAGTAGCGATAATTGTAGGAGTGTTATTTACTGTTGCTGTTATTGCTGTTCGATTTGGAGTCGTACAGCCATTAGCTGTAGCATCGACATAGTACGTAGTAGTGGTATTGAGGATTGGTGTGTTAAATGTATTTCCACTAGTAATTGCAGTTCCGCCTGTGGCACTGCTATACCAGTTTATGATTCCTGCCGAAGCAGTTGCAGTTAAAAGCACAGTGCCGGGATCACAACGTTGTGCAGGAACGGTATTAGTAATAGCGGGTATTGTTAGTACAGTAGCAACCACAGCCGTTCTTGTGCCTGAGGTGCAACCAGCAGCATTTGTTACTGCATAAAAAGTAGTGGTAGAATTGATAAAGGGAGTTACAAATGAACTACCAGTTCCTAATAATGTACCACCTGTAGGGCTGCTATACCAATTGATTGTTCCCCCATTTGCAGTCGCTTGCAGTGTGGCAGTTCCTGGACCACAAATACTATTACCCGTGCTGGAGGTAATATTTATCATGGAGAATCTTGTGCTTGTAGAAGTTTGAAGCGGTGTTTCACCGGGTAATCCGCCGTATTCAACAACATAGCCTTTGGGTTGATAGTTTCCTGTGGGTTCACCGGTTAAGGTTAGGTCATTCCATGATCCTGGTATACCTACTCCTGGAGCGGTAATGTGCGCATAATCCTCATCAGCGCCATTAAATTGATTTGGTTCTCCATTATTCCAAAAAGCAAAATTAAAAGGCGGAGTAGTTGTCCCATTTGCAACTCCTATCCAAAAAGTGATTCCAGTCCCGCCGTTAGCGAGCCCTTCTGGTCCAGTTACCCATTTCCATGTACCCTCAATTTGGCTATCACTACCACCAATCCATCCTGCTCCTGGTGCTTGTGTCCCTGCAAGTTGTGACTCATCGGCAGCAGTTAGAGTGGCGAGGTACCCTTGTAGTCCATAGTAGTTTCTTGCACTAGCAGCAGTTCGAGCAGCTATCCAAGTAATTCCAATTGCTGGAACGTATTCATAAAAATGTCCGTTACTTGGTAAATAATTCACGTTACCAAATCCTAAATTGATCGAGAAATCTCTCAAACCAGTTGGAGAAAGCGATGTGCTAGAATAAACCACATCTCTTATAGCGGCTTCAAAATCGGCATAGGGTGCTCCGGCTGGGTTGGAGAGCGTCAGTTTTCCTTCTAATGATGACCAGCTACTGTTAATAGTAGGGTGTGATCCTATCAAGGTTAGTAGATCTTGAGAAATCACATATCCTGTAGCTATTTGTATTGTGACAGACTTAGTTGTTGGCTCTAGTGGATCATTAGTTATAGTAACTGACTGTACGATTCTTTGCTGCGTTCCTGGACAATAAATTTGGTTTCCAGTTGCAGTTATCGTGGGAGGAATAATTGCTGCGTTTTTATATTTCTTATTGAATTTACTTTTTGGATTGGTGGGATTGCTATTGCCAGCAAATCCGTTGCCTGTAAAAAGCAACATTAACATAACTAATAAGATATAAGAGTAAAATTTCTTCATACACTAAAATATAAAAACTGGCTACAATAAACAATTATTTTGGCCAATTCATTTTTTGAAACAAATCCCAGACCACTATTCCTGCACTTACGGAGATGTTTAAGGAATGTTTAGTTCCTAATTGTGGGATTTCGATGCAGCCATCGCACAAAGCAACCGCTTCTTGCGAAACACCATGTACTTCGTTGCCAAAAACTAAAGCGTATTTTTGTCTTTTTTTAATCGTAAAATCTTGCAGAAAAACAGCACTTTCGACTTGTTCAATTGCTAAAGTATTAATACCCTCTTTTTTTAAGTCGGATATTACATCCAAGACGCTTTTATTGTATTCCCAATTAACCGTTTCTGTCGCGCCAAGAGCTGTTTTGTGAATTTCTTTGTGCGGTGGTGTTGCGGTAATACCACACAAATAAATTTTTTCTATTAAAAAAGCATCTGCTGTTCTAAAAACAGATCCAATATTGTGTAAACTTCGAACATCATCAAGAATTAGAATGAGAGGTGTTTTTTCAGACAATTTAAAATCTTCAATGGTCTTTCGCTCTAACTCGTTGTTTTCTAGTTTTCTCATTCTAAAAGAGGAATTATTTTTTTAAATAAAAAAGCCCCCGCTTGGGCGGGAGCTTTTTTATGAATTAATTTTAAATTTAGCTTTTTGTAGCGTTGTCATCTAGAACTACTCCTTTTATTGTTAGGATTTTAGTTGCTTGTCCTTCAGCATTTGAAGTCACTGTAACTGTTTTTGTAAATGCACCCACTCTATCAGTAGCATATTGTACACCTATAACTCCTTTTCCTCCTGGTGCAATTGGCTCCTTTGGGGAAGTTGGAACAGTACATCCACATGATCCTTGTGTATTGGTAATAATTAATGGTTTGGTTCCATTGTTAGTAAAAACAAATTCACGTTTTCCATTAGAGTTGTGAGCGATCGTTCCATAATCGATTGTTTCAGATACGAAAACCATTCCCGCACCATCAACTTTTACAGTTTTAGCAGCAGTAGGTTTGCTTTTTTTTGCAGTTTCTTGAGCATTAGAAGAATTTATTCCTAAAACAGTCACTAGGGCAAGTAAAAATATTTTTTTCATTTTATTATAACTTTATAATTGATAGAACAAAATTAAAGAAAAAATCGTGCCAATGGCTTAAATTTTCCTTAAAAATACTTTTAATTTTTGATTTCATCGTTATTCGCCTTAAAATATTTAAATTCGCTGATGCATTTTTCTCATTAATTAAAAATAAAATAAGTTGGCATCTAAAGACAAATCGGTTAAGGAAACACCATTAATGAAGCAGTATAATGAAATCAAAAGGAAGTATCCTGATGCTTGTTTGCTTTTTCGTGTAGGGGATTTTTATGAAACATTTGGTGAAGATGCTGTTCGAGCTTCAAAAATATTAGGAATTACTTTAACAAAGCGCGGTGCTGGCTCAGAAACAGAGACTGCTTTGGCTGGTTTTCCCCATCATTCTATAAATACGTATTTGCCAAAATTAGTCAAGGCTGGACTTCGAGTTGCTATTTGCGATCAGTTGGAAGATCCAAAAATGACTAAAACTATTGTCAAGAGAGGTGTTACAGAGCTTGTGACTCCCGGAGTTTCTATGAACGATGAAGTATTGCAGTCCAAGACCAATAATTTTTTAGCCTCCGTTTATTTTTCAAATAAAAATATTGGTATCTCTTTTTTAGATGTGTCGACAGGAGAATTTCTAACAGCGCAGGGAACGGCAGAGTATATCGATAAACTGTTGCAAAATTTTAATCCATCAGAAGTTTTAATTCACAAGAATAATAAAAATACGTTCCGCGAAACCTTTGGTGACGATTTTCATTGTTTTTACCTGGAAGATTGGATTTACAAAGAAGATTACGCTTTTGAAACGCTAACCAAGCATTTCCAAACGATATCCTTAAAAGGTTTTGGAATTGATGAATTAAAAGAGGGTGTCATTGCTTCGGGAGCGATATTGTATTATTTATCCGAAACACAACACAATAAAGTACAGCATATAACTGCTATTCAACGAATTGCCGAGGATGCGTATGTGTGGATGGATCGTTTTACTATACGTAATCTGGAGTTGTATCACAGCTATAACCCTAATGCGGTGACCTTGCTTGATGTAATTGATAAAACGCTTTCGCCAATGGGTGGTCGCTTGCTAAAACGATGGTTAGCCCTTCCGCTTAAAGAAGCTTCTAAAATTAGAAACCGTCATCAAGTAGTTGCATATTTGCAAGAAAATCAGCAAGTCTTGCAAAAAATGCAGAATCAAATTAAGCAAATTTCTGACTTAGAGCGTCTTATATCTAAAATTGCAGCAGGAAAAGTATCGCCTCGCGAAGTGGTGTATTTAAAAGAATCCCTTGATGCGATTATACCAATCAAAACGTTAGCATTAGAAAGTAAGCAAGAGGCGGTTAAAATCATTGGCGATAGCTTCCATAGTTGTGAATTGTTGCGTGAAAAAATTGCAATAACCTTAAATCAAGATGCTCCTGTAGCTGTTGCGAAAGGGAATGCGATTGCTTCAGGCGTGAACGAGGAGCTTGACGAGTTGCGAGCCATCTCTACTAAGGGTAAAGAGTTTTTAGAAGGCATTGAGTCGAGGGAGTCAGAGCGAACTGGAATTACATCCTTGAAGATTTCTTTTAATAATGTTTTTGGTTATTATATAGAAGTTCGAAATACACATAAAGATAAAGTTCCTGCAGAGTGGATTAGAAAACAAACGTTAGTTAATGCTGAAAGATATATTACCGAAGAGCTAAAAGAATATGAAGCTAAGATTTTAGGTGCCGAAGAGAAAATTAATAAAATCGAATCTGAATTGTTTGAACAATTAGTTGTTTGGATCGCTACCTACATTAAACCAGTACAACTAAATGCTAATTTAGTAGCACAATTAGATTGTTTGTGTTCGTTCACGCAATTGGCTCTCGAAAATAAATACGTTTGTCCTGATATCGATGAATCTTTTGATTTAGAAATAAAAAATGGAAGACACCCTGTTATCGAAAAACAACTTCCCGTAGGAGTGCCTTATATTGCTAACGATGTTTTTTTAGATAGAGAAACACAGCAGCTTATTATGATTACGGGTCCTAATATGTCAGGTAAGTCGGCTATTTTGCGTCAGACAGCCTTGATAGTACTTCTAGCACAAATGGGAAGCTTTGTGCCTGCCGAGAGTGTTCGAATGGGTGTAGTTGATAAGATTTTTACTAGAGTAGGGGCAAGCGACAATATTTCGATGGGAGAATCGACCTTTATGGTTGAAATGAATGAAACGGCTTCTATTTTGAATAACATATCTGATCGCAGTCTTGTACTGCTTGACGAAATAGGGAGAGGAACCAGTACCTATGATGGTATTTCAATTGCTTGGGCTATTGCGGAGTTTTTGCATGAGCATCCATCCAAACCTAAAACGCTATTTGCCACACATTATCATGAACTAAATGAAATGAGTGAAATGTTGCCACGAATTCAGAATTATAATGTCGCAGTCAAAGAATTAAAAGATACGGTGCTCTTTGTTAGAAAACTGGTAAAAGGGGGAAGCGCTCATAGTTTTGGAATTCATGTAGCTAAGATGGCAGGAATGCCTCAAATTGTGATTTTAAAAGCGCAAAAGCTCTTGAAAAAACTAGAGAAAGACCATTCGAGCGAAGCTTTAAATGGTATCAAGTCTGAGAAAGAGGAGATGCAAATGAGTTTCTTTAATTTAGATGATCCATTGTTGGAGGAGATTAAAGAAGAAATAGTGAATCTCGATATCAATACGATTACTCCAATGGAGGCCTTAATGAAACTAAATGAAATTAAAAGAATGTTGACTCGGAAATAATTTTTTTCATTTTTAATGTTTGGGATATCAAAACGTTAGCTTTTTTATTGAATTTTTTTCCAAAAAAGGCTTGTTTAATTCAAAAAAGGTGCTAAATTTGCATCCGCAATACAGAACAAGTATCGCGGTTCTTTTTAAAAATTGAAAATGCGAAAATAGCTCAGTTGGTAGAGCGCGACCTTGCCAAGGTCGAGGTCGCGGGTTCGAGCCCCGTTTTTCGCTCGATACCAAATAATGCTCGGATGGTGAAATTGGTAGACACGCTGGACTTAAAATCCAGTGAACAGCAATGTTCGTGCGGGTTCAAGTCCCGCTCTGAGTACAAAGAAAGCTTCAAACTATGTTTGAGGCTTTTTTTTTGTCCTTAATCGATTTTAATATCTTAAGTATATCTTGTAGTTTGTATTTTAAAGTAGGGATTACTCTATGTGAATTTTATGACTAAGATTGGTTTAGGTCTTGTTTTAGTTAACCTGTTTATTTCTGAAAGTGATTATGGCGTCTTTTGTGATTAGTAAAAGATTTAGTGGTGATTATAAGTTCGAGTTTACTTCTCGAAAAGGCAAGCCTATTTTTACAAGTAATGCCTACGAATTAAGGATGGACTGCGAGTCGGCGGTAGAATATTTGCGCTCCGTTCTGGAAACTTGTTCTTATGTCAAGTTTAAAACTTCAAAGGGGAAATATTTTTTTCGAGTAGTTATGAATGCACAGGTTATAGCTGTAAGTAGGAAATACAGCACGGAATTGATGGTGCAGAAAGGAATAGATGAAATCGTAAAATACGGGTCTAATGCAGAAATTTTAGATTTTTCGAACAACAACTTTGAGTTTACTGACTAAAATTATAAAACAGTTACTTTAAATTAGCCTCGTGTGTTGTTGAAAATAATAAGCATAAAAAAAAGCCGCTACAAAAGTAAACGGCTTATTTTTTTGTGTGTGTCTGAAATTACTCAGCAGCAGGAGTTTCAACAGCAGCAGTTGTGTCAACAGCAGCAGTATCAACAGCTACAGTATCAACAGCTACAGCAGTAGTATCAGCCATTACTTCTTCAGCAGGAGCTTCAGCTTTTTTACAAGATACAACAGTTAAAACAGCAACAACAGCTAAACTTAAAAATACTTTTTTCATCTTAATTTAATATAAAAGGTTAATTATTAATTCGGAGCAAAGATATAAAATTTTTGATATGTTGAATAAATTTTCATTTTTTTTTTTAAAATATTATTTGATCTAGTTTTTACTTCTTGATTTTTGGCTAATGTACTGCTTATAAAGGGTTTTCGTTAATTAAAGGTGTCTACATTGCCTGCTTTTATTCCTATCTGATGCTTGGAGTCTATCTTTAGACAGTTGTTTGTAGGTTATCGCATTCAAATGTTTGATTATGAATACTATATATTTGATTCCAATTGAACTAAGAATATTATGATTATAAAAATTTAGGGTAGCTAAATTTCGGAAAAAAGTAAAGTTAAAATGACTTTGATATCTTTTAATTACAAAATTTTACTTTTTACTGCATTAGGTCTTGTTTTTAGGTAAAGTAAGAAAAATAAGTAAATTATAGTCTGCTATCTTTTCTGTTTCGCTATTGTATTCAAAATACTATTTGTAGCTCCTTTGTTCATGGAGACAAAAGTGCTACATATGTGTCCTTTCTCGCTCCGGTATACTTCATCAATGATCAAATTGTCAATACTGTTTTTTAATTGTTCGCTATTGGCAATAGAGGTACAGCCTTCCAAATGTACTAATGCAGTTGCTTCTGCAAAGTGAGAATAGTTAGGGCCTATTATAATTGGTATTCCAAATGCAGCTGGTTCCAATATGTTGTGTACGCCTGGATTTCCAAATCCGCCTCCAACATAGGCAATGTCAGCATAGCTGTAAATCTTTGTTAGGATGCCAATAGTGTCGATAATAAAAACATCATACGTAGCTAATGCCAAGTTTGGTTCATGCAGTAATTCAGAATATAACAGTGTCTTTTTTGATATACTATTTTTTAGGGCCGTAATTTGTTCTTTTTTGATATTATGAGGGGCAATAATGAATTTTAATGTTTTATCGGTAATGTTAATGTAATTGGTTAATAGTATTTCATCTTTTGGCCAGCTACTTCCAACAACTATTGTTAAAGTGTTATTTTTAAAATCTGAGATAAATTGTAGGTCATTGTCTTTTTCTAAAATAGTGGATACTCGGTCAAAGCGTGTATCGCCTGATATAGAAACATTTGTTTTTCCTAGCTGTTGAAGCAATTTCTTCGATTTTTCGTTCTGTACGAAAAAGTAAGTAAAGGCATCTAGTGCTTTTCTATAAAATGCGCCGTACCATTTAAAAAAAATTTGATTTTCTCGAAAAATGCCCGATACTAGATAGGTGGGTATTTGCTGCTTTTTTAATTCTTTTAGGTAGTTTGGCCAAAATTCATATTTGATAAACAAGGCAAGTTCAGGATGAATTGCTTGTATAAATTGTTTTGCATTCGATGGTGTGTCTAAAGGTAAATAAATCGTCACATCTGCTACCGTATTATTTTTTCGAACCTCATAACCAGATGGCGAAAAAAAACTAACTATTATTTTATGTGAAGGATACTCTTCCTTTATTTTCTCGATTACAGGGAGACCTTGTTCATATTCTCCCAAAGATGCTGCATGAAACCATATTGTTTGGTCTCTTGGTTTTATTTTTTGTAAAAGTATCGAAAAAACCTCTTTTCTACCATCCACAAAAAGCTTAACTTTTGGAACGAATATAGCAATAAGGGGAAGCAGTGAACTTGCAATTTTGATGATGATATTGTACAGAAAAAGCATACCTAAAAATTTATTTTGCTAAAATACTGTTTCTTTTGTTTATCGTTTAAATCTTAGCGGTTAAATTCCTATTTTTGCAATAAGAAGTACCTGTAAAAGCACTGATTAATAATTTCGCATTAAATTATAATTTCTTCCTTGTTTTTATTTGAAGGTTTATTGCAAAACTCTGGGATCGCTTTTTATTTTCACAAGGTACTTCAGGTAAAATTTAACATAGATGAAAAAAATCCAAATGGTTGACCTTAAAAGTCAATACGATAAAATTGCTACTACCGTAAATGCTTCTATTCAAGAAGTTTTAGACACAAACACCTATATTAACGGTCCTCAGGTGCAACAATTTCAAAAATCATTAGAGAAATACCTTGATGTGAAGCATGTGATCCCGTGTGCCAATGGAACCGATGCTTTGCAAATTGCAATGATGGGATTGGATTTAAAACCAGGCGATGAGGTTATTACGGCTGATTTTACATTTGCGGCAACTGTTGAGGTAATTGCGCTGCTGCAGTTAACGCCAGTTTTGGTAGATGTAGATCTTTACAATATGAATATTTCAATTGAGCGTATAAAAGCTGCAATTACACCCAAAACAAAAGCAATTGTTCCAGTTCATTTGTTTGGACGTGCCGCTAACATGGAGGCAATAATGGCATTGGCTAAAGAACACAATCTCTACGTAATCGAAGACAACGCTCAGGCCATAGGTGCAAACTGTAAATTCTCCGACGGAAGAAAAATGAAAGCTGGTACTGTAGGACACGTAGGTGCCACATCATTTTTTCCCTCTAAAAACTTAGGCTGTTATGGTGATGGTGGAGCAATTTTTACAAATGATGACGCTTTAGCGCACAAGCTGCGCGGAATTGTAAACCATGGTATGTACGAACGTTATCACCATGATGTAGTAGGCGTGAATTCACGTTTAGATAGTATACAAGCAGCTGTTTTGAATGCTAAGCTACCGTTGTTAGATCAATACAGTAATGCAAGACAAAATGCAGCTAGAAAATATTCGGCTGCTTTTGAAGGACACAAAAACATTGTAGCTCCTTCGATTTGTGATATTTGCGATTGCCATGTTTTTCATCAATATACATTACGAATTATTGATGCTGATAGAAATGGATTAATGCAGCATTTATTGGATAACGGAATTCCATGTGCTATTTATTACCCAATTCCGTTGCATGCGCAAAAAGCATATTTGGATGAAAGGTATAAGGAAGAAGATTTCCCAGTTACCAATCAATTGGTGAAGGAAGTTTTATCGTTGCCAATGCATACAGAATTAGACGACGAACAAATCCAATTTATCACAGATTGTGTTTTGTCATTTTTAAACAAATAAATTAAAAAGGCACGCTAGGTTCGTGCCTTTTACTTTTAATAGATTAGAGTAGCACTCATTCAAGAAATTAATACCAAATGAAAATACTAGTAACAGGTGGTTTAGGCTTTATTGGCTCTCATACCGTTGTAGAATTGCAAAATGAAGGATTTGAAGTCGTTATAATCGATGATTTGTCTAATACCTCTTTGAAGGTTTTGGATGGCATAGAAGCTATAACGGGTAATGTTCCTGCTTTTGAAAAACTAGATTTACGGGAAAAAAGTAAGGTACAAGACTTTTTTATGACGCACGGTGATATTGCAGGAGTAATTCATTTTGCGGCTTCAAAAGCAGTTGGCGAAAGTGTTGAAAATCCGCTTTTATATTATGAAAACAATATTAATGCCTTAGTTTATTTGTTACAGGAATTACAGAAAAAAGAAGCTGCTAATTTTATTTTTAGTTCTTCTTGTACTGTTTATGGTCAAGCCGAAAATATGCCTATTACTGAGAACGCTCCTATACAAGTAGCGATGTCTCCTTATGGAAATACAAAGCAAATTGGAGAAGAAATTATTACTGACACTGCGAAGGTTACTAGTATTAATGCAATTTTATTGCGTTACTTTAATCCTATTGGAGCGCATCCATCAGCAGCAATAGGGGAGCTTCCGTTAGGAGTGCCCCAGAATTTGGTTCCCTTTATTACTCAAACTGCAATGGGTTTGCGAAAAGAATTGGCCGTATATGGTACTGATTATCCAACTGCCGATGGAACAGCGGTTCGTGATTATATTCATGTTGTCGATTTGGCGAAAGCACATGTAATTGCGTTGCAACGATTGCTAAATAAAAAGAACCTAGAAAAAGTAGAGACTTTTAATTTAGGCACAGGTACTGGAAGTTCTGTTTTGGAAGTTATTAAGGCGTTTGAAAAAGTGAGTGAAAAAAAGTTGCCTTATAAACTAGTAGATCGCCGAGAGGGTGATGTAACTGAAGCATATGCAAATACCACCAAGGCGAATATCATTTTGGGCTGGACTGCACAATCAACCCTCGAGGAGGCATTGGGTAGTGCTTGGAAATGGGAGCAAAAAATTAGAGAATAAAAAAAAGACTGTCATTGACAGTCTTTTTTTTGATTATTTTTTAGCATCTTCTTTTATTTGATCTGCTTTTTGATCAAGTTTCGCAGCTCCTTCTTTCATTTTGGTACTAATTTTTGATTTAGTAGAGTCAATAGCAGCATCAACTTTAACAGCAGCTGTATCAACAGCTTGATCCATTTCTGCGCCAATGGCATCCGTTGCTTCTCCTACTTTATCCTTGGTTTCTTGTTTACAAGATGCGATTGTTAAGGTCGCAACAATTGCTAATCCTAAAAGAGTATTTCTCATCGTTAATTTTTTTAGTAATAATTCCATTTATTCTGTTATAAAGGTAAAAAAAAATCCTCACAAAATTAAGTTGTGAGGATGATTACAAAGTTTAGAATAAAAAAGAGTTAAGCGTTTGCTGTAGCAGCTTCTTTGTCAATTTTTCCGATCAAGCCGGCTAATACTTTTCCTGGGCCAACTTCTGTAAACAAAGTTGCACCATCAGCGATCATTTGTTGCACTGATTGTGTCCATTTTACAGGAGCTGTTAATTGTATAATTAGGTTTTTCTTGATTTCGGCTGGGTCAGATATGGCACTTGCAGTCACGTTTTGATATACAGGACAAATTGGAGCAGAGAATGTCGTTGCCTCAATAGCTGCAGCTAGTTCTTCGCGAGCAGGCTCCATCATTGGCGAGTGAAAAGCACCACCTACAGGTAGTAACAAAGCACGTTTTGCACCCGCTTCTTTCATGGCAACACAAGCCGCTTC
>Ga0206125_10003928_pt1 | contig 13658 bp, 12 predicted proteins | sample Helgoland_Spring_4_FD_148598 | JGI IMG/M metagenome (GOLD analysis project Ga0206125, IMG submission 148598) | Pelagic subsurface seawater microbial communities from Kabeltonne, Helgoland, North Sea - Helgoland_Spring_Bloom_20160331_1 | ecosystem: Environmental > Aquatic > Marine > Epipelagic ... | reverse complement strand
TGATTACAATATCTGCATTTTGAGCTACTGCAGATTGTAACGTATCGAAGGCAACAGAAGCAGGATCAGACCCCATATTTTGTCTTACAATAGGTACGCCTACTCTATCAGCCCAAATTTGTAATTGATCAATTGCTGCGGCTCTAAAGGTATCTGCTGCACCAAGTACAACATTGTACCCTTGTTTTTTGAATTGATAGGCTAATTTCCCAATAGTAGTAGTTTTACCTACGCCATTAACACCTACAACCATCAAAACATAAGGCTTGGTATCAATTGGAATAATGAATTCGGTAGCTTCACCTGTGTTGGTTTCAGAAAGTAAAGCCGCAATTTCTTCTTGTAATATGCGATTTAACTCTTCTATTCCTAGGTATTTGTCAGCTGCAACACGTGCTTCTATGCGGGTTATTATTTTTAAAGTCGTATCAACTCCTACATCTGAAGAGACTAAAATTTCTTCTAAATTATCTAAAACATCGTCGTCAACTTTTGACTTACCAGCAACTGCTTTACTTAACTTGGAGAAAAATGTTGTTTTGGTTTTTTCCAGACCTTTGTCTAGACTTTCTTTTTTGTCAGTTGAAAATATTCTTTTAAAAAAACTCATTGGATCGCTGTTATTAAAAATGAATCATTGGATCGATAAGCCCAATAGGATTTCTAACGGGTAAAGATATAAAATAAAAAAGCTACTTCCGAAAGAAAGTAGCTAATCTATATACTGCTGTAATGAATTATTTTTTACTCAAAAATTCATCAACTAATTCAGGAACGATAATTGTTTCTACAAATGTATACGCACCAGTTTTTGGAGATTTCACCATTTTGATGGCTTTTGATAATCTCTTAGAAGATGTCTGTAACGATGCTACGGTTTTCTTTGCCATGATTCTATGTTATTTGTATTTTAAAATAAATCTTCAGTTTAATTACTGTTGATTGAATTAAAATGCTGTTATTATTTAATTTCTTTGTGAACAGTTACTCTTTTCAAAACTGGATTAAATTTTTTAATCTCTAGTCTGTCTGGAGTATTCTTTTTGTTCTTAGTTGTAATGTATCTTGAAGTACCTGCAACACCTGAAGTCTTGTGCTCTGTACATTCTAAAATTACCTGGATTCTATTACCTTTCTTTGCCATCTTGCTATAGTTTTATTTTGGAAAAAGATTATTTAATAAATCCTTCAGACTTTGCTTTTCTCAAAACAGCGTCAATTCCATTTTTGTTAATTGTTTTTATCGTAGATGCTGCTACTCTAAGAGTAATCCATCTATCTTCTTCTGTAAGATAAAAACGCTTTTTAACTAAGTTTACAGAAAACTTTCTCTTAGTCTTATTCATAGCGTGAGAAACGTTATTTCCTACCATCGCTCTTTTACCTGTAAGGTCACAAACTCTTGACATTATACTTATCTTTTATCGTTATTCAAAATCAGGGTGCAAAGAAAAGAAAAATAAACGGATGAAGCAAAAAAATTACACCTGTTTTTTTAAAATTTCTTTATGTAACATTTCTAAACTCTTGTACACAGCTCTATCTATCACTTTCTCACGTGGTTGGCCAAAATTAAATTCTTCAACTATTAGGCCATTTGGTGTTGCAATTGCAATACATACTGTCCCAATTTCAGCATTTGAATCCCCTTTTGATGGCCCTGCATTTCCAGTTGTTGCTATTGCATAATCGGTTTTCATCAATTGTTTTACACTCAAAGCCATAGCCGATGCAACCTCCTTACTAACTACTGTAAACTCACCAATTAATTCATCTGAAATCTTCAACAAATCTATTTTTACTTCTGTGGCATATGAAACTACGCTGCCCCTAAAATAAGCCGAAGATCCAGCAACCGATGACAACAAGGAAGCAATACTCCCTCCAGTACAACTTTCAGCTGTAGCGATGGTTTTATGCTGCTTAGATAACAACGCTCCGAGAATTACTTCAATCGTATCTTCTTCTTCGAAACCTACAATAATATCGTTGATTATTAAAGCTAGTGAATCCACATATTCTTTTAATGCCTTTTCTAAAAAAGCTTTATCTTTTCCTCTTGCCGAAAGCCTCAATCGCACTCGACCAATTGCGGGTAAATAAGCTAATTTTAAAAAATTAGGAAGACTGTTTTCCCATTCTTCAATTCGCTCAGCTACTAAACTTTCTCCTTGCCCTTGCGTTAAAATAGTTTTATGAATGATATAAGGACGCTCATATTCTTCTATTACTTTTGGAATGATTTCATTTTCAATAAGATATTTCATTTCGTAAGGCACTCCTGGTAAGGAAACAAAAACAGTATTCTCTTTTTTCATCCACATGCCAGGCGCAGTTCCCACGGCATTGTGAAGCACAGTACATTTTGAAGGAACAAGGGCTTGATCCTTGTTCATTTGATTGATTGGCCTTTTGAAAATCCCTTCAATTAATTCAGTTACGTGTTTTAAAACTTTGTCGTTCACTACCAACTCATCTTGGAAATAATCACAAAAAGTTTTCTTGGTAACATCATCTTTAGTTGGCCCTAAACCACCCGTTATTAGCACTAAATCTACCTTGTTTTGAAGTTTAGCAAAAGTATCCAATATATGATCTTTATCATCACTGATAGAAATCATTTCATTGATTTCGACTCCTATTTTATCTAAAGATTTAGCGATAAAAGCAGAATTAGTATCTATAATTTGCCCTATTAGAATTTCGTCGCCGATAGTTATTATGGTTGCTTTCATAGCTTTTTTAAAAAAATAGAATTTGCTTAAATAAGAAAATTCAACATTCTATATCTGAGAATGTTGAATTTATATTGTAGTAGTACACCAAAAGAGGTTACAAATCAAAATCTTTTTTGATCTCCTTAATAGCCTCCTTTACTTGTGTTTTTATGCTATCGAACGTATGTTCAATATCTCTGCGCCTTCCCTCAATTTTAGTCCACGCTTCTACTTGAAGAATTTCCTCAAAAGCCACGTTCATCCCTAAAAGATCTAGAGTAGGTTTTATTTTATGAGCATAAGCATAAGCATGTTTATGGTCTTTCTTTTTAATTCCTTCTTTGATTTGTGCCAAATCATCTGGAACTTCGGTTACGAACAAGGTCAGAATTTCATTTACAAACTCTGGATCGTTATCTGAAAGTGCGTACACTTTTGAAAGGTTATAGTTTAAAGCCATTATTTTACCTGTATTCTAAATAGTTTATTTCCTTCTAAAAATCCTTCTAATACATCGTCTGGTTGCACTGCAGCAACACCTGCCGGTGTTCCTGTGAAAATAATATCCCCAATTTTTAATGTGAAATATTGAGAAACATGAGCAATTAATTCATCCACGTTCCATAACATTAAACTAGAATCTCCTTTTTGAACAACCTTATTATTATTAGTCAATTCAAAAGTAAGTTTTTCTAATGAACTAAACTGCTCTTTTGGTAAAAAATCGCCAATAACAGCAGATCCATCAAATGCTTTTGCTTTTTCCCAAGGTAAACCTTTTGCTTTTAAGTTTGCTTGCACATCTCGAGCTGTGAAATCGATACCTACACTAATTTCATCATAATATTTATGAGCAAACTTAGGTTCAATGTACTTTCCTACCTTATTTATCTTTACGATAATTTCTATTTCGTGATGAATGTCCTCAGAAAACTCGGGAATCACAAAAGGATGTTGCTTTAACAAGATGGCTGAATCTGGCTTTATAAAAACCACTGGCTCTGCCGGTCGCTCGTTTTTTAATTCTTCTATATGATCAACATAATTCCTACCAATGCAAATTATTTTCATTTTGTTATGCGTTTCTTAGTATCCAATTTACAACTAACTACGCTAAAAACGTAGCGATTCAACATTTAGCAATTACTTTGTATTTAATTTTCTGAGCTTAATTGCTGTTAACACCTTTTTTGTATACAAGGGAAAATCAGCATTTTGTATCCAACTAAAATATCCTGGTTCTTTTTCTAAAATCGTATTAACTTTTACTCCCTTGTGTTTACCAAAAGTAAAAATTTCTTCATCATCTTTATCAAAAGCAATCATCCCTGCAAAATCGGCAATCTTTTTTCTAGTGGTGAACTCTGATAACGCTTTCATATCATTATCAAGTTCAGGATAACGATCCAACTGCGCTTTCAAAATCTCGTAAGTTGCCATCGTATCCGCTTCTGCAGAATGTGCATTTTCAAGATTTTCGCCACAATAAAATTTATAGGCAGCACTTAATGTACGCTCTTCCATTTTATGAAAAACGGTTTGCACATCAACAGATACCTTATTTTTCATGTCAAAATCTACACCGGCACGAAGAAGTTCCTCAGCAAGTAAAGGAATATCGAACCGGTCAGAATTAAAACCAGCCAAATCACTGTCTTTAATCATATTATAAACAGCAGGCGCCAATTCGTTAAAAGTAGGCTCATTAGCCACTTTTTCATCTGTAATTCCGTGTACTGCGGTAGTTTGCGGCGGAATAGGAATCGTTGGATTCACTAACCAAGTTTTACTTTCTTTGTTTCCGTTAGGAAAAACTTTAAATATTGCTATTTCAACAATTCTATCTTTCCCGATATCTATTCCTGTTGTTTCTAGATCGAAAAAGCAAATTGGTTTATTGAGTTTTAATTCCATTTTAATATTTTGTATGATTACAAATATATAGGTTTGCGATTAATTTCACAGTACAAATTGAGTAATAAATAAGCTTGATTAAAACCTCAAAACTGCTTGGTACTAAATTTAAAAAGAAACCCGATAAATTAAAAAATCTATCGGGTTCAATATGTTGTGATATGGATTTACAAATCTCTATTTACATCAAATGCTTCAAGATATTCTGCTACTCTTTTTACAAAGCTTCCGCCTAGCGCGCCATCTACCACTCTATGATCGTAACTGTGCGACAAGAACATTCTTTGACGAATACCAATAAAATCACCTTCAGGAGTTTCGATTACAGCTGGTACTTTACGGATTGCTCCAAGAGCTAAAATACCCACTTGCGGCTGATTGATAATAGGTGTTCCAAAAACACTTCCAAAAGTACCCACGTTTGTTACCGTATAGGTTCCTCCCTGAGTATCATCTGGTTTTAATTTACCCATTTTAGCACGATTTCCTAGATCGTTTACCGCCTTTGCCATACCTACCAAATTCAATTGGTCTGCGTTTTTAATTACAGGAACAATTAAATTTCCGTTAGGCAAGGCTGCTGCCATTCCTAGGTTAATATTTTTCTTTTTGATGATATAATCCCCATCTACAGAAATATTCATTCCTGGAAAATCTTTCAATGCTTTTGCCACTGCTTCCATGAAAATTGGAGTGTAAGTCAACTTCTCTCCTTCTCTTTTTTCGAAAGCATTTTTATTTTTCTCTCTCCATTTTACAATATTGGTCACATCCACCTCGATGAAGGACTGTACGTGAGCCGATGTTTGAACTGAAGCGACCATATAACCAGAGATTAGCTTTCGCATTCTATCCATCTCGATGATTTCATCACCTCCATTAACAGAAACTGGCGCTGCTTTTTGAGCAACTGGTGCCGATGCAACAGCCGCTTGCTTTGGTGTTTCGGCAGCCTTTGCAGCAACAACTGGTTGACTAGATCTATTTTTTACGTAATCTAATATATCGTTTTTAGTAACACGCCCTTCTTTACCCGTTCCTGGAATCAAATCTAATTCAGCAACTGTAACCCCTTCTGCAGCAGCGATATTTTTCACTAATGGAGAAAAGAATTTATCAGAATTTGAAGTATCCAAAGCGTTTCCTGCTACGGGTGCAGCAACAGCCTCTTTGGCGCTATCAATAGTTTTTTCAACAGCAGCAATTACTTCAGGAGCAACATCATCAGCATTTGTAGTTGCTTCTCCTTCTTCAGTTTCTATGATAGCAATGGTTTGACCTACTTGAACTAAATCGTCTTTACCAAACAACTGCTCAACTAAAACCCCTGAAACCTCACTTGGTACTTCGCTATCTACTTTATCAGTTGCAATTTCAAGTACAGCTTCATCAGCCTCAATTCTATCTCCAACTTCTTTAAGCCAATTAGTAATTGTAGCTTCTGCAACGCTCTCTCCCATTTTAGGAAGTTTTAATTCAAATCTTGCCATATTGTTACCCTATCAGGTGATTTATGTTATCAGTTTGCGAAATTACTAAATTTTTTAAATATAAATTACAGTAAATGTAATTTATCATGATATTTTGACAATCTCTCCTCTTTCGTTAGAATTATCACTTCCTATCAAAAAATTAGTATTTTTTGGTAAAATTCTAAACGTTAATCCTTTGTTTTTTAATGATTCCATAAAAGCAATACAAGCTTTAAAAGATAAAACATTATTATCCAACACTATTTCAACGCCAATTAACTCATTACTCACGGACGAAATTACCATTTTTTCTGTTTTCAAATCATGAAATAGTACTTTTTTATGATGATCAAGCGATAATGCTTTTGTTAAATCCTTATTCTCTGAATAAATATGCCTTGTCTTTATTGCTTTTTTCTCTACTTTTTTTCCTTGTATTTTTTTAAGAACTGAAAACAAAAAAATACCTAAACTCATGAAAAGAGAAAAAACCCAAGAAACTTTAAAATGTTTTTTGTAAAAAAAATGCATTGCATCCTGAAATCGTTTCATGTAAACATCATCTTTTACAGTGCTTTCCCCCTTAAAATGGATAACTGTAGTTTCAGGATAATAAAAATTAGTTCGACCCAGCAATAGTGACCTATAAGACAAATCGATATCATCCGAATACATAAAACAATTTTCGTCAAAACCTTTCAACTCTACATACAATTCTCGTTGCATCATCATAAAAGCGCCAACCAATATTGACACTTCGCCAGTTTCATCTTCTTCAAGATGTTGTGCATAATACTGACCAAATAATTTTGATTTGGGAAATAGTTTATACAAACCAGTCATTTTCGTAAAGGCGACAAAGGGAGTCGGCACACCGCGTTTGCTCTCTGGTAAAAAATCACCTCTACCATCCACTAGTTTTACCCCAACTATTCCCAAGTTTTTTTTCATTTTGGCAAAAGCCAAAACCTTCACAAAAGTATCCTCGGCAACCACTGTATCTGGGTTAAGGACACAAACATATTCTCCTTTAGCATGGGCAACTCCGATGTTATTCCCTTTTGGAAATCCTACATTTCCATTATTTTCAATAAGTTTCACATTTGGAAAACGACTCTTCATCATTTGGCAACTGTCATCACCAGAATAGTTATCAATAACAATAATTTCTGCATCAATATCCTTCAAAGCTTCTTGAACGCTTACAACGCATAGTTCTAAAAAATAGCGAACATTATAATTAAGTATAATTACCGATAATTGCATAAAACAAAGATAATCAGTAAAACCATTTGCTACTATTTTTTTAAATTAGTTTTCTAAACATCTTAAAATAATTTAACAGCAAAGCCACAGATTAGTTTAAACAATTCGGTAATCGATATTTAAAGTCTTACTTTTGCAAAAAATTAGCACAGTGAATTACCTTTCAGTAGAGAATATTTCGAAGTCGTTTGGAGAACGCACCCTTTTTAAAGATGTTTCTTTTGGAATTAATAAAGACCAAAAAATTGCTTTTATTGCCAAAAATGGATCTGGAAAAACAACCATTATGAATATCATCAATGGATTTGACGAACCAGACACAGGACAAGTTATCTTGCGTAAAAGCATTCGAATGGCATTTTTATCTCAAGATAATAATCTTCAAGATGAGCTTACTATCGAGGAGAGCATCTTTGCATCTGACAACGAAACGTTGAAGGTAATTGAAGCATACGAAAAAGCATTGGAAAACCCAGAAGATGAAGAGGCTTACCAAAAAGCTTTTGATGGAATGGACCAACACAATGCATGGGATTTTGAAACACAATACAAGCAAATTCTATTCAAGCTAAAACTAGAGGACTTCAAATTAAAAGTGAAAAATCTTTCTGGAGGTCAGAAAAAACGCTTGTCGTTGGCTATTATTTTGATCAACAGACCAGATTTACTAATACTTGACGAACCTACCAATCACCTAGACTTAGAGATGATCGAATGGTTAGAAAGTTATTTTTCTAAAGAAAATATTACCTTGTTTATGGTTACGCACGACCGCTTTTTCCTAGAGCGTGTGTGTAATGAAATTATTGAATTAGATAACGGAAAAATATACCAATACAAAGGAAATTACTCATACTACTTAGAGAAAAAAGAAGAACGAATTGCATCTGAAAATGCGAGTGTAGACAAGGCTCAAAATTTATTTGTAAAGGAATTAGAGTGGATGCGTCGCCAACCAAAGGCAAGAACAACGAAATCTAAATCCCGCCAAGACGATTTTTATGATATCAAAGAAAAAGCACAAAGCCGACGTAAAGAAAATAAAGTAGAGCTCGAAATAAATATGGAGCGCATGGGTAGCAAGATTATCGAGCTACACAAAATCTCTAAAAAATTTAAAGACCACGTTATTTTAAACGAATTTACTTTTGATTTTCAGCGCGGTGAGCGTATTGGAATCATTGGTAAAAACGGAACAGGTAAATCTACATTCTTGAACTTACTGACAGGAACTTTACCTCTTGATAGCGGAAAAGTGATTGTAGGTGACACTATTAAAATTGGTTACTATACTCAAAGCGGAATTAACCCTAAACCAGGACAGCGCGTTATTGATATTATAAAGGAATACGGAGAATTTATTCCGCTTTCGAAAGGGCGAATGATATCAGCTTCACAGCTATTGGAACGCTTTTTATTTGATGCTAAAAAACAGTACGATTATGTAGAGAAATTAAGTGGTGGAGAACTAAAACGTTTGTACCTATGTACTGTTTTGATTCAGAATCCCAACTTTTTAATTCTGGATGAACCTACGAACGACTTAGACATTGTCACTTTAAATGTCCTTGAGAGTTTCTTGCTTGATTATCCCGGCTGTTTATTAGTTGTATCACATGACCGTTACTTTATGGATAAGATCGTAGATCACTTATTTATTTTTAGAGGACAAGGTGTAGTGGAGAACTTTCCAGGAAACTATTCAGACTTTAGAGCTTATGAAGACAGTGCTGATGTGGCTCAAAAAGAGGAAAACAAAGCCGAGAAGAAGGATTGGAAGCAAAACAACCCTACTGGAAATTTAACTTTCAATGAACAAAAAGAATTTCAAAAACTAGAACGAGAAATCAAAGACCTAGAAGAGCAAAAAGCTAAAATTGAAGTTTTATTCTCAGAAGGAAAAGTAGCAGAAGCTGATATTGAGAAGAAAGGAAATGAATTGCAAAACCTCATCAATAAAATAGAAGCCAAAGAAGAGCGTTGGTTCGAATTAAGCGCCAAGATGGAGGGCTAGCCTTTACAGAGCTGCTTTAATAAAGCGATAATCAAATTACAATCCCCATTACTTTTAGCTTAAAAAGTCTAAAAGTAATGGGGATTATTTTTTTGTGATTTTAAGGTTATATTGTCCGTAAGAAATTAACAACAAATTAGGATAAAGTCTCTGATTAGTAACGCAATATCTTATATATTTGAAACCGCAAAACGATACCTTTTTTTATAAAAACGAATAAAAAACAGTCGTCATATGCAAATCATCGATCATCAATCAACAACTTTACAAATGCAAAAAATCACTATTTACAGCTTTCTATTTGCCTTGTCATTCCAAATAGGAATAGCACAAAACATCAAGGGGAAAATCATAGATATCAATACCAAGGAGAGTATCCCATACGCTAACATTCTGATTAACAAATCTGAAAGTATCATTTCAAATGGTGAGGGGAATTTTACTCTTTCAGAAAATAACAGCAAAGATAATACAACACTCCTTGTTTCCTATCTAGGTTATGTGAATCAGCAATTAACCGTTGGTGACTTAAAAAACAAAGATTTTACTATCGCGCTTACACCTGGAATTTTTGAGCTAAATGATGTTACCGTTTCAAACAAAAAGCCAAATCCATACGAGATTATGGCGAATGTGAAGGCCAATTTAGCTTCTAATTACAAAAGTGATGGCGCTCCTTCAAAAGACGTATTGTTTTATAGAAACTCTGAATATTTTAACCCAAAAATAATAGAGGTCGAAATTGATAAATCTACCGGCTTTACAAAGCAAGCCCTTGTAAAAGCGAACTCAGATCTTAAATCATTCTCTAATGGCATGATTCGTAATCCTCCTAAAGAATTTACAGATATACTTTGCAACTACTACACCACTAATGTACAAAAGGACAGCAAAACCTTATTTGTATCCAAATTAGATGTTCTTAAAGCTACAAAATTAAAGAATGAAGGCAGTGCAGTTTCATCTGAAGATTTAGAGAAAAAGGCAATGAATATGATGTTGCAACATTTAGACTCTACAAAATTTTACCGTGTTAAAAGTGGTCTTTTTGGATCTAGAGACTCGATTTCGATGCGAAAAGATTGGAATCAAAAGAGAGATCAAAAAAAGAATAAGGAAATTAAAAATCAATTGACTACAACTAAAACAAACCTCAACTCTTTTTTGATAGGAAATAATTTCGCACAAAGTGAAAGATATAATTTTATTAAACAACCAGAGCTGTATGATTACACTTATGAAGGTGCGACCTACACTGCTGAAAATGAATTTGCATACATTCTTAGTTTTAAACCTCGAAGAAGCAAAGCTAAATACGTTGGTAAATTATATGTTTCGGAAAATGATTATGCCGTCTTGCGAGCGGATTACACCTTAGACGAAGGGGAAAAATTAAATAGCTTCAATATGAAACTCCTTTTAGGAATAAAAGCAGCGTCAAATAGAAGTACGGGAACCATTATATACAAGAAAAAAAGTAATGGTAGCGGTTATTATCTTCATTATGCTACAATTGAAAAAGGGCAATATTTCTATATAAATAGACCATTAAAATTTATTGAATTAACTCGCGAAGACAAAGATGTGCTGTCATTGGATATTAAAGTTGAAGGCAATTCGAGTTCGAAAACAGAATTTTTGAATCTTTCCCGCTCTCCAATTGCGGCCTCGGAAATCACAAAAATAAAAGAAGCTGACTTTAAATACATCACCATTAGATCGTACGATCCGAAAATTTGGAAAGATTATAACGCGATTGAACCTCTCGAGGAAATGAAACGATTTAAAGCATCTAACTAATCTGATTTTCTACAGTAAACTAAAAAACCACAGCAAAACATAATTTAAGCTGTGGTTTTCTTTTAAAAATATTATAATGGATTTCTGTCTATAATTTTACCAGGGAATCGGACCGTAATCTTTCAAGAATTTTCCACACCAATGCTTTCCTGTATTTATTCCGTCAAATAAAGGGTCCATTACTCGTGCAGCTCCATCAACAATATCTAACGGTGGTTGAAAGTCTTGCTGCTCTTGCTTCATTTTGGCCAATTCAGCCGGATCTTCATCGGTTACCCAACCCGTATCAACGGCGTTCATGAAAATTCCTGATTTTGCCAATTCTCCCGCAGCAGTATGCGTTAACATATTCAAGGCTGCCTTAGCCATATTGGTATGGGGATGACGTGCTTCCTTAAAAAAACGATGAAATTTACCTTCCATTGCCGAAACATTGATGATGTGCTTTTGACCTGTATTGTCTTTCTTCATCACTTCAGAAAGGCGATTACAGAGTACAAAAGGCGCTACCGAATTGACCAACTGCACTTCGATCATTTCCGTAGTTTCAATTTGTCCTAACTTTAATCTCCAGCTGTTCGTTTTTCGCAAATCTACTTGCTGTAAGTCGGCGTCGAGTTCTCCTTCAGGAAAAACTTCGGTCGCCACCAAAGCATTATCAAATGAATACGGAATCTGAGATAATTTGGCGGAAGCCCTTAAACCAATTCCAGGCTCGGGTCCGTGCCAAGTTACGGGCATATTTTCGTTTGAAGAAGCGCCAGAGGTCAACGCTTTTAATTCATACAGGCAATTCAAATGATCAAGTAACAACTCTTGCGCTTGCTTTGGTAAATCACTTATTGGTCGTTCTTCATTTTCGATCATGTGCGTATAAAACCCGGCAGGACGGCGCACGGTTTGTGCTGCATTATTGATTAAAATATCCAAGCGTTGGTACTTTTGCTCAATAAAATTACAAAAAATCTCTACCGACGGAATATGTCGTAAATCCAAACCATGAATTTTTAAACGGTCTCCCCAATCCATAAAATCAGGCTCTTTGGCAAAACGTAGTGCCGAATCGACTGGGAAACGAGTGGTTGCTATAACAGTTGCGCCACCACGCAATAGCATCAATGTTATATGATAGCCTATTTTTAATCGGGAACCCGTAATTACTGCAACCTGCCCTTTTACATTAGCTGTTTGAAAACGCTTGGCATAATTAAAATCACCACAGTCTGTACACATGGTATCATAAAAATGATGCATTTTGGTAAAATCAATCTTGCAAACATAGCATTGCCTTGGAGTTTCCAACTCTAAGGTCTCTTTATTTTCTAGTTCGGCTGCAGCCAATAATTTGGGTGCCATAAATACTGCTGATTCCCGAGCAAACCGGATTCCGGTTTCCTTACGAGCAGTACGATCTCGTTTCTCCATTTTGCGTTTGTTCGCTTTTACACCATCTTTTTTACGGCGCGCAAGTTCATCACGATCAGGTCTTGAAAACTGTCCCGCCGCTTTAATTAAAGCGGTACGCTGATCTTTAGGAATATCAAAAATTTGATTGGTATCATTATTTAATTGTGACAGAATAGCTATACAACGGTTAATTTCATCCGATGTTATCACTACTTCATCTATTTGTGCTTCGTTCATTATCTTTTGGAATGGTAACTAATAATTTTAAAAGCGCAAATATAGTTTTTTTAAAAGTGATGAAATTTTCTAGCGAGCATTGAACTTTTTACTTTAAAATGTAAGATTGTTTACGTGTCAAACTTTGTACCTTTGCTGCATTTGACGCCACAAAATATGCTATTTCAAATCAAATCCTACTTAAAATTCCTTTGGTCTTCAAAAAATGAGCACGCTGTTCATTCTCCTTTTGTTTTCAAGTTGATCACCAAATGTTTTTATGATAAAAAAAGTAAGCCTCAATACAGTATTTTAAAAAAATACAGGCAATCGCTTTTAAAGAATACGCAACTTATAACAGTAACCGATTTTGGCGCAGGTTCAAAGGTTTTTAAGTCAAATAGAAGATCAATTGCAAAAATTGCAAAAACAGCTGGAATTAGCTTTAAACGTGCCAAATTACTCTCGAGGCTGACCAACTATCTTCAGGTGGAATCTACTTTAGAAATTGGAACATCGTTAGGCCTTGCAACTGCTTCATTAGCTTTGGGAAATGAAAAAAATGTGATTATTACACTTGAAGGTTGTCCCGAAACAGCTAGAATTGCTCAACAACAATTTAAACAATTTGAATTGGATAGTATTAATGCTGTAATAACAGAATTCGGCTCTTTTTTGAGTACTATTCCTAATTTGCAACATAAATTTGATATGATTTACTTTGACGGAAATCATTCTAAAAAAGCAACATTAAGTTATTTTGACACATTATTGCCAACAATTAATAACGATACGGTTTGGATTTTTGATGATATCCATTGGTCGGCAGCAATGGAGGAAGCTTGGGAAGAA